>Ga0213823_1000104_pt1 | contig 87962 bp, 85 predicted proteins | sample MC6MC0907MG_FD_179887 | JGI IMG/M metagenome (GOLD analysis project Ga0213823, IMG submission 179887) | Enriched soil aggregate microbial communities from Iowa State University, Ames, United States - MC6-MC0907-MG | ecosystem: Environmental > Terrestrial > Soil > Unclassified | place: USA: Iowa... | reverse complement strand
CAAAGCTATCGCCCGCGGCCATCAGCGCCTGGCCGGACGGCGTGTTGATGGCGCCCGCGTTGACGGCTTCCTTGCCCAGCAGCAGCACATAGCCGCCGCCCGCGGTCGACGAGGCCGGGGCTGCCGTCTGGATCAACGCGCCCGCCTGCACGTCGATGTTGCCGCGCGCGTCCAGGAAGGTCGGCTGCGCGCCGTTGTCGGCGTACAGGCCCTTGTCGCGGAACTGCGCGTCGGTGATCGTGGCGGCCGCGGCCACCAGGTTGCGCGCGTTCACCTGGCTGGTGCCGGTGAAGATCACGCCGTTCTGGTTCACCACCATCACGGTGCCATCGGCCTTGATCGCGCCCTGAATCTGGCTCGGTTTGGCCGCTGCGCCCACCACCCGGTTCAGCACCGCATCGTCCGTGCCCTGCTTGAATTGCAGCGTCGTATTGCGGCCCACGTTGAAGGTGTCCCAGTTCAGAATCGCGCGCGACTGCGTCTGTTCGATGGTGACGACCTGGCGTCCGTTGTCCACGCTGGTGGTCGCGGCCTTCGCGCCTTCCCATTTGGCCAGGTCGCCCTTGGCCACCGACAAGCCGCCTTCGACCAGGCCGTCCGGCGCGTCGCCGCCATGATTGGCGGCGGCTGCACGTGCCGCCGCCTGCGCGGCCTGCTGCGCTGCGACGGCCGCCGCCGTGCGGTTCAGGTTATCCAGCGAACGCTGCAATTGCTGACGCGACTGCGCCTGCTGGCGCGCGCTGTTGCCAATGCCGGCCAGGCTGCCATCAGGCATGCGGCCCGTGCGCTGCGCGGTGGATTGCACCGCATTCTTGTCAGAGAACCAGCCCGGGCTGAAGGCGCGCTGCTGCGCCTGCGCGGCCCCGCTGGCGCTGCCCGCAATCAGCAGCGCCGTCACAGCCTGGGATAGCGGCGTCGGACGCCAGTTCGGGCGCACCCGCCCCGCCGCATTCCCCGTGTTTCGCTTGCTGCCCATTCCCGACATCCGTGCCTGCATGATCGCCATCCCTTGTTCCAATCGCGCGTGTTCGTCACCTAGAACAAGACAGACGGATGGAAAAATGCCGACCGGCACCCTGTCACAAATAATTCATCAAGGGGCCGTTTATATGGCGCACTTATGACAGCAACACGACGCCCGCGGGCAGATGTGTCACATGCGCGCCATAGGCGTCGCGGATCAAGCGTTCGGCGTCGGCCACCTGCGCCAACGAAAAGCGCGCCTGGACCAGACGCTTGCCCAGCTGTTCGTTCATCAGCACCAACCGCCCGCGGCGATAGCGGTTCAGCTCGTCCACCACTTGCGCCAACGGCTGCTGGTTGAACACCAGCCAGCCTTGCCGCCACGCGGTAACGACATCGGGGTCCACTTGCACGGGCGGCATCACGCGCGCATCGTCGTAGCGCAGTTCGCGGTTGGCCACGACGTCGAACACGCCTTGCGCATGCACCAGCCGCAAGGCGCCCGACAGGCAGCACAGCCGCGCTTGGCCATCGATATAGCGCAAGTTAAAGGTCGCGTCGCGCGCGGTGATGCGGCCCTTGCCGGCCACCACGACGGCGGGCGTGGAACCGCTGCGGATTTCCGCTTCGCCATCGGCCAGCTCAATGACCGCGCCATTCGCATCGCTGCCGACATTGATGCGCGTCAGCGTGTTCATGTCCACGTCCAGCGCATCGCCCAGCGACACGCGCCGCTGTTCACCGGCCGCCGTGCGATAGTCCGCGCTCAAGGTGTCCACGCCGGGCCACAGGCCCAATGGCGGCTTGAATGCCAGATAGGTTGCAGATGCCGCCAACGCGCCCCCCAGAAAGGCGCGCCGGCCAGTCACGACAGGTTTACGCTTGCGCTCCGCCACCACTTGTTGAATTGCCGGCCCCAGGCCGTGCCACAGCTGCTTCTGCTGGGCAAAGGCGGTGTGATGCCGGGCGTCCGCGCGCAGCCAATCGCGAAACGCTTGTGCGTCGTCTTCCGTGGCGCGGCCCGACGTCAACGCCAGCAGCCACGCCCGCGCCTCGCGCGTCGCCGCGTCTTCGTGCTTGTTCCTTCCGGGCATGCTCATCGTCAATGCCATGGTTCTTCGTCCTGGTGCAACTCCCGCGCGCAATGTTCCAGCGCACGCTTGAGTTCTTTGGAGACGATGCGTTCCGACACGCCATAGCGGCGCGCAATCTCCGCGTGCGGCAAGTCATGCACCCGCGCGGCCAGCACCATCTGCTGCGTGCGTTCGGGCAATTTGCGCAGCGCGCGCCCGAAGGCGTCGATCTGATTGCGGCCCTGCGCAATGCGCGCGGGGTCCGCAGCCTCGTCCGTGATGTGGATCAGTTCACTGATCTCTACCCCCGTCAGCAAGCGGGAATCCCGCCGCCGCTGGTCTTCCGCGATGTTCAACGCCACCCGAAACAGGTAGGCCGCGGGCTGCTGGATCGACGAGCTGGCAGGCAGATCATTGACCTTCAAGAACGCCTCCTGCATCGCATCATGCGCCAGGTCTTCCGACCCCAGCCGGCGCTTGAGCTGATTACGAAAATCGTTGTAGCGCTCCAGAAACAACGAACGCAACGACGTGTCGGCCGGCTTATCCCGCATGGACGGCTCCTGGCGCATCGGCGCATTCCGCCGCACTGCGCGGCGTCAGCAACACCGTCAACGGTTGCGGCAAGGTGGCAGGTAACGGGCCGATCACCACACCGCGCAGCGCCGCTTCCAGCCGGTCATCCAAGCCCGCCTGGCCGGTGGACGCCACCCAGCCCACGCGCGTGACGCGCCATGCCTTGTCAAACCACAGTTGCACCAACGCACGATAACTGCCCGGCTGCGTCGCCGCCGCGGCGCACAAGGCGCGCTTTAACGCGCCCTGCACGACAGCGGCGTAAGGCGTATCGCGCAGGCGCTTGCCCGAACGCGCGGCTGCCGCGGCCGACGCATCAGGCTTTTCCACCAGCGTGAACGAGCGCTCGCTGGCGTAGCGGATGGCCAAGGGCGAATCGGCCAGCAGCTTACGCAGCGCGTCGCCCGGCGTATAGCGGCCGACCACCGCTGGCGCCTGGCGGCCCGCCGTCAAGGTGCTGTCGACCAGCACGGTCAGGCCGCTCGCCAAGCTGTATTCCACCAGCGCCTGCGCCAGCGGCTGCGCGGCAATCGCAAACTCAATGGGCTTGGCGGGCGGCGCGGCCCAGCTTGACGGCGCCAGCGCCAGCAAGCCCAAGGCCAGACAAGCGCGCAGCGCCACGCCACGCCCCTTGAAGGCGCCGCTCATGAACGTGACCGCAAGGGGGAAGTGCCTGACATGGCCGCAACACAGGACGCCTGGGCGCCCGCCCTAACAAAAGCCGCCATGCTAGAGGCGCTGAATGACGCATTCGTGACACTGTGCGCACACGGCGCGCGCCGCCGCCACGCAACGGTCACCTGCGCGCGCGTGGCCGTCTCTATACTTTGCGGATTGCACCGGCTGCGATAGGCCGGGTTTGTTCAAGGAGCGCGCATGCGCACGGTGTTACGGGCGATTGGCTTTGTTTTGTTGGCGCTTGCCGGGCCGCCTTCGTTCGCGGCCGACCCGCAACCCGCCGCCGCATCCGGCGCACGCAGCGCCCCCGCGCCCGCCGCAGCAGGCGGCGCGTGCATCGACACCGAAGTCAACGGCTATCGCGCTCTGTCCTATGACTGTCTGAACCAGAAGATGGCGCCTGCTGCGCCGGTGAGGCCCGCTCCCAGTCTGGAGTCTGAAGCCATCACGCAACGCCCGCCCAATCAGATGGGACTGCCCACGCCAGCCACCATTGGCAACCGCATGGGCAATACGTTCGGCACGTCGGCGTATCCGCAACGGCCCCAGCCGTAACGCGCAGGCGCGCGGCAGCGCGTCAGGCCAGACGCGTGATGAAGTAGATTTTCTTCACGAATTGGTCCACTTCCCAGCGGCCCGTGTAGCCCTCGGGCATGACGAAGGCTACGCCCACGGTCAGTTCATGCACGGTGCCGTCCGGGTCGACCAGCCGCGCCGAACCTTCGATGATGGTGCCGAACTCGATATAGCCCGTGGTGTTCGCCTGGAAGACACCCGCCGTGCTTTCCCACACGCCGGCTTCCGCCTTGCCTGCATGGCCTTCAAAGGCGGTCACCGTCAGAAATGCCGCGTCGCCCGAAATCGGGCGGCGGGGCTTGCCCGGCACCGGGTTCATCAGCGGGCCGGTATCGATGCGGACCAGCCGCGATTGATCATGTTTCATGGGGTACCTGTATGTCGTTGTCGATGTAGGCGTGGCCGGCGTGCCGGCGAATCAATGCGCCGCCACCACCAGCACCTCGGCCATGGCGCGGCTGACGGTGCGCATGCGGTGCGGCAGTTCGGAATCGAAGTAAACGGAATCGCCCGTGTCCAAACGGAACTGGCGCTCGCCCACTTGCACTTCAATCGACCCTTTGATCACCAGCAGGAACTCTTCGCCCGGATGCGGAAATACGGCGGCGGCGTCCGGAAAGTCGCGCGGCGGATGCACCACAAAGGGTTCCATCGCCTTGACCTTGCGGCGTCCGGCCAGCGATTCGTACCGGTATTCCGCGCCCAGCCCGCCCCGTTGCAGGGCTTCGCGATCCGCCACGCGCACCACGCTGACCACTTCGTCCTGCGCGGCGTCGTCTGCCCCCACCAGTTGCGACACGCCCACGCCATAGGCTTCGGCCAGCCGTAACACGGTGGAGATCGACGGCTCGCTCAAGCCCCGCTCAAGTTTGGAGAGGTAGCTTTTGGTCAAGCCCGTACGTTGCGCCAGCTGTTCCAAAGACAGGGATTGCTGGCGGCGCAGGGTGCGAAGGCGGTGCGGCAGGTCGATCATTGGGGCAAGGGTCGAAAAGACGACCGGTAAGCATGCCCGAAACCGGCCCCGCCGTCGAGCCGCCTTAAGCCAGCACGTCCGGATGCGCCCGCAGCGCGCGGCGCGCGTAGTACGAAAACCCCACCTGCGAGCGCTTGGGCGTCAGAATCCAGTCGTGCGCCTCGCGGCCCAGCGCCGGCGGAATCGGCTGAATCTTGCCCGCCGACATCGCCAACAACTGCATGCGCGCCGCGCGTTCGAATTGCAGCGCCAGCACGCAGGCCTCTTCCACCGAACCGGCCGCAATCAGCATGCCGTGATGCGACAACAAGATGGCGCGCTTGCTGCCCAGCGCCGCCGAGATGATCTCGCCTTCTTCGTTGCCCACTGGCACGCCCGGCCAGTCCTTCAAGAAGGCCACGTCGTCGTACAGCGTGCAATTGTCCATGTGCGAGACCTCAAGCGGCACCTCCAGCATCGACAGCGACGCCACATGCAGCGGATGCGTGTGAATGATGCAGTTCACGTCCGGACGCGCGCGGTAAATCCAAGAATGAAAACGGTTGGCCGGGTTGGGCATGCCGCCGCCTTCCTGCACGCGCAGATCTTCGTCCACCACGAGCAGATTGCTGGCCGTGATCTCGTCAAAGCCCAGCCCCAGCCGCTGCGTGTAGTAGCGGCCTGGCTCCGTCGTGCGCGCGGTGATCTGCCCGGCCAGACCCGAGTCGTGACCGCCATCGAACAAGATCCGGCACGTCAGCGCCAGCCGCTCGCGCAGGCTCCATTGCGGCGTCTCGAACTGGCGCTGCATTTCGGCTTGCGCCCGCGCGATTAGCTCATCTTTTCCCAGGTGCATCGTATCGTTCATCATGTCTCCGTCATGCCGTATCCATCAACGGCGTAAATCCCGGCAAGGCGCGCATGCGCGCCAGCCAGGCAGTGATATGGAATCCCGTCAGTCCATCTTGATGTTGGCGCGCTTCACGATCTGGGCCCACTTGGCTTTTTCGCCCGAGATGAAACGTTGGTATTCATCGGGCGAACCCATGTAAAGCTGCGTGCCTTGGGCGGCCAGACGGTCTTTCAGGTCCTGAGACGCCAACGTCTTTTGCAACGCCGCGCTCAACGCGGCCACCACCTCGGGCGGCGTACCGGCCGGCGCAAAGAACGCGTTCCACGAACTGATCTGCAAACCCGCATCGCCCACTTCGGGGCTGGCCGGCACCGCCGGCGCGGACGGCAAACGCTTGTCCGCCGCCACCGTCAAGGCGCGCAGCTTGCCGGAGGCCACGTGCGGCATGATGATGGGGCTCGCGTCCATCACCACATCCACCTGCTCACCAATCGCGGCATTGACCGCTTCGCTCCCGCTCTTGAACGGCACATGCACAATGTCCAGCCCCGCCGTCAGCTTCAGCAACTCAAGCCCCAGATGCGGCGAACTGGCGTTGCCCGCCGACCCGAAATTCAGCTTGGCCGGATTCTTTTTGGCATAAGCCACAAAGTCGCCAAACGACGCCGCCGGCAACCCCGCACGCACGGCCAGCACGAACGGTGAACCCGACACCATGCCCACCGGCGCAAACTTGTCCGCGTCATAGCTCAGCTTGCTGTAAATCAGCGGGTTAACGACTTGCGTGCCGACCGTGCCCATGAAGATCGTGTAGCCATCCGGCGGCGCCGTCGCCGCCACCTGCGCAGCAATCACGCCGCCCGCGCCGGGCCGGTTTTCAATCACGACGCCCTGCCCCAGCACATCACCCATGCCCTTGCCCACCTGGCGGGCCACGATATCCGTGATCCCGCCCGCACCAAACGGCACAACCAAACGGATCGTCCGCTCAGGGTAAGCCGCGTGCGCGCTGCTTGCGAATCCCATTATCCCCGCCGACAACGCCAGCGCAGCTACCTTGCCCAAAACCTTCATGCCATTCCCCTTGATTGCGCCGTGTCGGCTCTAATGACACAAAGTGTCCTATAGAGCATTGATTTTCCGCAAGGAAAATGTGATTGGGGAAATCCCTGAGCAGCAGGAATAAAGTTCGCCTTTTTTGTTGAAGTTCGCCTTTTGGCTTCGGCCGGCAATACCTGCTATTGCGCAGGCATCTTCTCTTATTCTGTGCGGATGGACGGCCTGCAGGCTGAAGAAAGGCGAACTTTGCAATAAACGCGATTAAATTAGCGCGACAGTTCAAGCCGGCAGATTTGGGAGATGCCCGTCCGGGAATTGGGGACGAGACATGGACGTCTCGAGGCACTCCGCTATAAGTTGAGAGATGTAAGAGAAGAAAGCCGTGCCTTGTAGGGAAGGCCCCGGAGGCCCCTGTGGTCAGTGGCCGCCTTCGGCCAGAAGCAGACGCTCGCAGGCGATTTTCCAAAGCTGCCCTCCGCGCAGCTCAGACTGAAATGCATCATCGACGCCTAGGATTCTGCAATCTTCGAGCCCGTGAAGCATCACTTCCAATCTGCGTGTGGAAACCATATCACGACTGGGCAGCGACAGGAACTCGAAATGGCGCTCCCAGCCGATTGAACGCGTTCATTGCGGCGATCGTGATCGTGAGATCAACCAGATCCTTGGGCGCGAATTGTGCCGAGGCGGCGGCATACGCTTCATCAGACGCGTGCGTCTCGCTGACACGGGTCACCTCTTCAGCCCAGGCTAGCGCGGCGCGCTCCTGCTCAGAGAACAAATGGTGCACCTCGTCCCATACCGGTACCAAACTGATCTTGTCGATCGACATGGTTTTTCTTAGATCGCGACTATGCATATCGATGCAGTGTGCGCAGCCATTGATTTGCGAAACGCGGAGGAACACGAGGTGCACGAGTTCCTCCGGAAGGTTCGTCCTCCTCGTGACATAGTGGTGGATACCGAAAAGTGCCTTTGCGCCTTCAGGTGCGATCTCTTGCCAGTTCAAACGGGTCATCACAGTCCTTTGCTGTTGTTTATGATTGTCGGATCGCGGCCAGCGCGCCCCGAAGGCCGCCTATCGACTTCGACCGCGATCCATGACATAAGCAGACGTTACTCCACCGGCTGTTGGAGAAACAGGCCCAAAAACTGCCGAAACGACTGACCCAAGATGACTGACTTAAGTACGTTCGATGCACTGTCGATTCAGGTGGACCGAGCCGCCGTCGCGGCAATCGGCGAGCAGATCCATGCGAGCCTGCGACAGGCGATCCTCGACGGCCGGCTTGCGCCAGGACAGCGTTTGCCTTCCGGTCGAGACCTCGCCGCGCAGCTTGGTGTCGCGCGCGGCACAATCCGCGTGGCATACGATCGGCTAATCGCCGAGAACCTGGTATTCGGTGCCGGCCCCGCTGGAACGCGCGTAAGCGCTCGGCCGCCTACCATCGAAGCGGTCGACGACTTGCCAATCGACGGACCTTTGGCGGCTTTCAACCGTCCATTTTCGAGCGCCCCACGGCCCTTCCAAATGGGCGTACCCGCTCATGACGCTTTTCCAGCCAAGCTGTGGGCCCGCATGCGAGCGCGTGCCCTACGCGACGACGCGAGCACTAACACGGCCTACGCTGACCCGCGAGGCGAACCCGTGCTGCGGGCCCAGATCGCGAGCCACCTTGCCATCAGCCGACAAATGCAATGCCATCCCGATCAAATCATCGTCACCGGTGGATACCGGCAGGGCCTGCTGCTTGCCCTCACGGCGCTACGCGCCCAAGGGCGCAAGGCGTGGATCGAAGAGCCAGGTTATCCGCTGGGAAGGCGCGGGCTCGAGCTAATCGGCGCCACGCTCGAACCTGTGGCTGTTGACGCCGAGGGGCTGCGCGTGGACGATGGCATCGCCCGGGCCCCAGACGCCATGCTGGCACTGGTCACCCCAGGCCAACACGCACCGCTAGGCGTGACCCTATCGCGCGCACGAAGACACGCCTTGCTCGACTGGGCGGCGTCAAGTGGCGCCTGGATCATCGAAGATGACTATCTTGGGGAACTTCAGCTCGACGGTAGGGCTGCACCGGCCCTTGCCTCAGGCGCAGGCGCCGAGCGTGTGATCCACATCGGGTCGTTCAGCAAAACGCTCAGTCCGACGCTCGGCCTCGGTTTCGTCGTCGCCCCACGTTCGCTGGCGGAACGTCTGGTCGAGGTTGCCGCCGTGTTGGCCCCGGCTCCGAACCGGATCACCCAGTTGGCTGTTATGGAGTTTCTATCCAATGGGCACTTCCTGCGGCACCTGCGGCAGATGAAGGCTCTCTATGCCGAGCGCCGCAACCTCGCGCTAACGCATGTAAATAGGCTTCTGCCGGGCACGCTGGCGGCTGGCCTGGGCGTGATCGCACCGCTGCCACAGATTGCCGACGACATCGCCGTGGTGCGTATCGCCCGCGCACATGGCCTCGCGCCCTCGGCGCTCTCCGCTTGGCACCTTAGCCGCGGGTACGCTCAACGTGGCTTGCTACTCAGCGTGACGAACCTGCACCCCCACAACATAGAAACCGCATGCGTGACGCTTGCAAGAATCGTTGCGTCTCATTGAATCCTGGACCGCATATCCCCGTGGATCATGCACGCGGCGTCGGAGCGTCCGGTTCTCGCGGAAACTGACGTCCGCGGTCGTCGGCGAAGTTCCGCCGACGGCCAGGAGCCGCCGTTCGCGGACGGTATAGCAAAGCATCGCGCTCTCGCGGCCCCGCGCGGCCGGATTTGCGGCACCCACCCGGACAGTGAAACCTGCCTTACGCAGCAGCGCGTCGCCTTCAAATCGCATAAATGCCGTTGTCTCGCCCCGACGCCTGCTCGAACGCTCGCGCCGTCTCGTCGGGTATTTCCATGCCGATCACGTCGTATTTCCACCCTCGCCTCGGCGGCCATGGCACATCGATCAATGCGAGCTGCCGCTTTTTATAGCCACCTTTGGGGGTTTGCCACTGCAGCAGCCAATCGTCGGTGATGGTCATATCGGCACTCCTCGAAAGTGAGCGCACAGGTTCTTATGGTGCTTCTTCTCTGGGCACATGAGGCCCGCTCCTGATATGGATTCTCCGTCGGGTCTGTGGGCGCGTCAACAGCCCGCTTGCCATGCCTGGACGCGAGGCTGTTTGAAAGGCAGCCTGAAGCCGGGGTGCCTGCCAGATAAAGAACTGCCGATTGGCCGCTTCGGGTCGAAAGCGGAAATTGCTTGCAGAGGCGGAGACCTCTGCGCGCAAAACACAGATCATCGTTCCGGACGAAATCAGATCTATGCGGCTAACCTACCGTCGTCCGTCCTCGCGTCGAGCGATTGGCCCGCGACCGTAAGACGGTGACTTGCAGGCATCGCGTCACATGCTTCTAGCAGGAGCAGCGCAGTACCAGGAAGGGCGCTCATGCGCAACTTCCCCTTTTGAAATGATGAAGCATCGCTCAGCGCGGGAAAATGTCTTCGCAACCACTGATCTGGTACCGACCGCCGCAATTTGTCTATGACTTCCACCGGCAACAGGTCCTCGTTGAGATCAGACTGCTTCCTCTCTGTTTTTCTCTGAGGAAGCGAGAGAGCCGGCGCGTCGGCGCCGGCTATCGCGCAAAGAACGTCAACTGCCCGAGCAAGGTACCTCTGAACGGCAGGGCAATCACGGACCTCTTCCAAGTCGGGCGTCTCATCTTCGACTGAATCATGACCTCCGCCAGGGGCATCCGCGAACGCCGTGGCGCGATATTCTTGCTTGACCACGAGAAGAGCAAGCTCATGCTCGAAGCACAGGTCAGCCCCCGGGATAAAGTGTTCTCGACGCCAGTAGGCAAAACCCAACGTCTTCTTTTGCTCGTCCACGCACGCCGGACAGTAGCGAACCACCTCTGCGCGTGTGAATCCAAAGCCCTCCCCCAACTTTTTCTTTGACACGGCCCAATCAGCTACCGCTCCCTCGCTCGACAGACGCGTGAAGAAATACAAGGGCTGTAGCGTATGCGACCTCCAGTAAGCCTCGGCCTGCATGCCAAGCGAACTTGCGAAGTCCTCAATCGGATAGGGAAGAAAGGTATTGATGAAATGGGACAGCCTCCCATGCGGAACGCGGGCCATGGCAGGCGTCATACGAGAACCTTGATTGTTGATGCACCAGGCTCGCGCATAGTGCCCGAGATAGAACTCTCCAGGCGCCGGCTTGACTACTATCACTACGTCCAACCCTTCTAAACAACGACAACTTATGGCGAAGCTATTCGAGGCTCGGCCTTCGTATACCAGTCGACGAGTGCCTTAGCCGTCAGCGCACTCGTCCCGGCCAGCGCGCAACCAATGTGCAACGCTCAACAAAATCAAAGGATGCAAGCGTTGCCAAGCACCGAATCTCATGGTCCACAGCCAGGTAGTCGCTAGGCGTGATTCCGAAGGCAGTGCACGCATGTCTGGCGCGAGGCGGAACGGCGCCACGTGTGCGACATACGCCCTTCCCGCGTCCTCGAGGCGCTTTCGAGGCCGCCATTCCGGGCTCAATCGCAACGTGTCGATTGCCAGCCGAATTTCTTGCACGCGAAGCTCCGCCGACAGCTGAGGGCGGCTCATAGCCTCGACGCAGAACGCTGAGAAATCGGCCAGCGCCGCCAAATCCGCCTCATTGATGTTCTGCCCTACCGGCACCGCCGTCTCCAACGTCGGCAGGGCCCAAGACAACCCACCTGCGCGCTCCCTAACGCGTCGTTGAATCCATAGCAGCCTGCCATGCACGCTACACACCCAAACGCCCGGATACTGATGAGGCAACTTCCAATAGGAAACGCCAAAACGCCGCCGCTCCTCTGCAACGCAGTCGGGGCAGAGCTTCAGAGCATGGTCTGACGCGAATCCGCAGATCGCAGTGCGTATGCGAAACCGCCACGCGTCGCCTCCAACATCGTCGCAGATGCGCGGCATCAGCTCTTCGGCGACCGCTCGCGGCTTCCAAGCCAAGAAATAGGGAAAAAGCGTGCGCAACAAGAGCTGCAGAGCATCGCCAAAACGGCCCTCCGTCACATACGCAAAATAACCAAGCCTAGCGGGGAAATCATGCTGACGACCGAGCTGAAGGTGGCCGAACAGCATGCTACAGGTGACGTCACTGCGCCTATGGCCTGAAGCTCGATGAATACGACTGCAGAGGCTGAAGAAGGATTCGTCGCCTGCTAACCAACCTTGCACCGGAGACTGGTAACCCATTGGCCAGCGTTCTCATTAGCAAACAATTTCGGAACAATCAAATCTCAGAAATTTGACTTCCATCAGCCCATTACAATGCGAGCATACCCAAAAAAAAGGGTCAATACAACATCTAAGTCCTTGATATAAAGACTCTATTATAAAGCACGGCTTTTATTGGGGGCGGATTATATCAAGAAAAGAGGGACTGCTTTTCGCCGGAAGCAAATTTTTCATTATTCGACAAATAGGAGCTAATGGCTCAAAATCACCCCAGCCGGCCGCCCCATTTTTGGCCGGCCGACCGTCCGATGGGCTTGCCCAGACAAGACGCTCTGATACCGATCCACCAAGGAGACACCTCAAAAGCCTAGCCCCCACTATGCTTGAGACCAAATAGCACAAGGCCGAAAAGCTCCTGCAAGAGCTTTTCGGCCTTCGAGATGTGCGTCGGGTGGTTTCCCTACGCCCATCTTGCCTCGGTGGGCTGCGCAAGTCAAGCGCAGTTCCGGACGCGTTCGCCCCGAGGAAATGCCTAGTTCTTAAGCCTTGAAACCCAAGTATTTTCAAGGAATTAATCCCATGGCCAAGAAGGCGCTTATCAGCGAAGCAAGGCTTCGCACCATTTATGCTCGTCAGAACATCCCTCTCTGGGGGCCTGACTATATCCCCGCACAGCTCGCGACTCGTGAGGAAGCCCCCAGCATAAGCAGGGCCTCCATCGTCTACTCGAGCCGCCTCCGTCGAGACGTACACTTCCTGTCATTGCCGGAACGAGCTGCCGGCTCTCTTGCCCTGCTCCATCCTCGACTTGTCGACCTGCACGAGCAGAAAGCCCTGTCGCCCATACCCGCCCCTCACCCCTTGACGACGCACCCCCGTGCTCAAGGACAAGTTTTTCCTCCGCTGCCTGGCACGCTGGCGATCGCGGAACGCCTTGGCATAGCGAATCGGCACCCTCGCGTATGGATTGATGACCCTCAATCGATTCACGGCGAAAGAGCCGCTGTTCCATTCCCTTATCTGGGCGACCTTTTGCTCGTAATGGAAGATCGCGACGGTCTTTACTGCATCAACTGGTCCGTGAAAAAGACCGTTGCAGCATTCTCATCGCCCATTGGGAACCGTGTGCGCGCCAGAGCCTCTCGAGAACACGCAGCTGAGCGCGTCGCCCAGCGTCAGACTCTCGAAGCTGAGTACTATGCAGCCGCTGGCATTCGGACAGTTCAGGTGAGCGAAGCTGACATGGATCTCATGCTCGTCACAAACTTGAAGTGGCTCATCACATGGAGCGCGCGCCCAGTACCAACGGATCCGGAAAAACGGCAGGCCGTTTGGGCCGCTTTTCGCACTCTCCGCCGAAACGCGGTCTCTCCACGTTCTGTGTTCCCGGAATTGCAGACAAGGCTGGAACTGTCTCAACATGAATGCAAGCGGCTCTTCTATGAAGGAATTTACCGTCGCGACATCCGGGTGGATCTGTACTCGCCGATCCTGATCGATAGAGCCTTGCGCCCCGAACGTCAGGATCCCCTCGTCGAATTCTCTCGATGGTTCGCGAGGTAGCCATGCAAGTCGGAACCAAACTTATCGCCCCGAATGGATACCTGGATCTGCCGACGGATCGCGAGTTCTACTTTCTACTGAACAGCACAGCCGCGCGCCGAGCACTTTTAGCCATATTTGAGCGCGGCAAAAAGGAATGGGATGCGCACCTCGTCGTCCTCGAGCAACAAGACTTCGAACGTGGAATCCTCAGCGGAGAGCTCCGCGCCACAGCGTCCCAACCTTCGATGCCTCCGCACCTCGAAGGACTTGAGGGAATCGATCTATGGGAGGTCGACACGCGCCGCGTTGGAAGCAAGAAGAGCAACATCTTTCGAGCCCAAGAGCGGTTGCTTGCCATCGTCGACTATGTGGATGCTTGGCCTGCCATCGTCCAAGCGGACGCTCCCGAATTCGCCATCAATCAGATGGCGAGAGAACGAGGACAAACACCTCGGCGAGTTCGGCATTGGCTTTTGACGTACTTATGCTTCGGAAGGTCAGAGCTGTCCCTCTACCCAGCATTCGGCAGGATTGGCCATTACGATCGTGCGACCACACCTGGCTCCAAGCCATACGGCCGGCTGCCCCGCAATCCCGACTTGGCACCGCCACGGCGCCTGACCCAACGGGATATCGACCTGATTGGGAAGTCATACGCAAATTTAGCGAGAAACGGGCAATCACTATCCAAAATCTATGCCGAGGCAATGGTCAAACACTTCGGCGCCTCCACAGAGGAGCTGGCCGATGGCAATCGCAGACTGATTGCCGGCGACGGGACGCCAGTCCCCACCCTCGCGGCCTATCGATACCACGTAAATAGGCTGTTTAGCGCGTCGCAAATCCGCACGGCGAAGTACGGAAAAAATAGAGCAAGACGCCAAAGGCAGAACTACGGCAGCTTCCGAGAAACTACAACTGACCACATGCAGATCGTGGAATGCGACGGCTTCTACAGCCTGGAGAAACCCTGCAGCTACGTCACTGGCAAGGAGCTTGACCGACTCTGCGTTGTTCGAGGCGTGTGCGTAGCCACATCTCAGCTCGTTGGCATTGGCTTTTCCCTAGGGGGAGAACACTCCGATGCGTATCGGATGATGTTGTTTTCAATGGCGATTGATAAAAGAGTCTTCTGCTCTCTATTCGGGATAGAGATTCAAGAAGGAGAGTGGGTGGGCCACGGGCTTCCCCTCCAAATTGTGAATGACCGAGGACCAGGCTCTACGCTTCACCACCGGCGAGAAATGCTCGGTCCGAACCGAAAAACAAGCTACCTCCCGCTGTGTGAAATCACGCCTACGGGTTCGGGGCAGTCAAAGGCGCTCATCGAGAGCAAGCACCCGAAGGACCTTCGGATGGAAGAGCCGAACGTCTACGTCAAAAGCGAGAAAACGGTCACAGAGCTGGTGTTCAGTGAAATCCAGCGCTGTCTTACGCAAAACGAGAGTCAGCTACAAGACACCGGCTACAACGCGACGTTCGCCCGGAGGAATGTCCGCCCCACGCCAGCCGCTCTCGCAGCAGACCTGGTCAAGGTAGGCAGGACGGCTGCTCAACCCGTCCCCTTCGCAGAGGCAGTTCGTCAATTCCTGCCTTCCGACACTATCTCGCTCACTCGATCAGGAGCCAAGTTCCGGAGCATTACGTATCGGTCCCATCAGTTGGCAGAGGCTGTGTCCACATATCCTGACAAGCGCGTCAGGAAGCTAAAGGCCTACTACTTGCCACTTTGCCTTCGTCATATCTGGGTAGAGCTAGACGGACGGCTATTGCAACTCGACAACGAGAGTATTTTCAACGGCGGCCCCGAGGACTCCAACCTTAGCGAGAAGGAAGCACTCGAACTAGAAGATCGAAGGCGCAGGAACCGTCAAAGGCAGGAGCTGAACCGTAACGCAGTCATCGCACAGGGCATGAAAAATGAGCAAGATCGATTCGGACGCCCCTATCAAGCCCCTCGCCTGACCACGCGACGAAGTGAGAAAACGCCGAAGGCGTCGCCTGCCGAACGCTCGCAGCACCGAAATTTGTACCACGGAGAACGCTGATGCCCAGCTCACCTCTTCCTTGGATCGCACGATTCGAAGCGCTGCGCACCGAATCGGCGATCCGACAACGTTGCTACCGGATGCCGCGTCCTCTGGAACTGGCATCAACCGCCAGCCCCACCGACGTTGAAGTCAGGGTCGGTAGCACGCTAGCTGAGATCTACTACCCCACGAAGCAGGACGTGGCGATCCTAGGTCGCTTGCGAGACCTTGCCAAGGTGTATTGCGAGAGCGCTTATGAGAGCGAGCAGCGCTATGCATCCAAGCTGCATGCGCCAATGAAGACTACGACCGGGACGTTTAGCAATCCCATCTGTCTAACCGGCCTTGCCGGCGTGGGCAAAAGTCAGGTCATTGATGCGTTCTGTCGCTTGTTCACTGACACGCGCATTCAGGTTCTGGATGGCCTTTTAGCGTCCCCCATGAAAGGCCCCATCAAGGTGACTCTCCAACGAGATTTGGGCCTCAAGGCCTATCTCAACGACTACATCAATCTGGGCGTCAAGAATCCGAAGATCCATTCTCTCAAGGACGCTATCGATTGCTTTCCACATCGCGCTTATGCCCGCGGAGCCCCCTTCGTCCTAATCGATGAAACGCAGTTCAAAGTAGGTGGAAGCAGCACCAGCAGCATTCGAAACATCTTGCTCCAGTTCACGCAATTCGGCATACCACTGCTGTTCGTTGCAAACCTAAGCCTGGTCAAGGCGCTCAGTCGTTCTCCTGAACAGCTACGCCAACGTTTGCTCACTAGGCCAATAGAAGTCGTGCGTGATGAAGCAGGCTCGGAGGATTGGGTAGCCTTCTTGCGCTGCTGCCACACGAGTCTTGGCGAGACGATCAGTCTAGACGTCCATTCTGAACAAGAGGTCATTCACCAATTAACAGGTGGCATCAAACGCTTGGTTGTGGATCTTTTGAAGATCTCCTACCGGCACTCCCGAGGCTCCAAGAGAATCCGCCAAGTCACAATGGACCACGTCCAGGCGGCGTACCGATCCTCGGACTATGCCGTTTCCCGCCACCAACTCAAGGCGCTCAGTGACTACGTCATTAGCGGAAACCCAAAGAGCGAGTACCACAACCCTCTCGGCCCGTCCCGGTTGGAAAGAGGCTTTGATACCAGTAACTCAGAGGATCCCACACTGAAGGAAATTGCCCGCAGGGCATCCCTGATGCAGGTGCCCGTGAATTCGAAGGACAACAATCCAGACGGCGAAAGGCGGCTAGCCGCTGCCCCGTCAGCGCCAAGAAGCCGAAAAAATCGCCCTACCGCCGGCGATCTATTGAGCAATGCCATTCGCCTTGGAAAAGGGCTATATGGATCGCAAAACTAGGCAACTCTTGGCTGCCCCGATCATCCTGTTGCGCCCCCCCTCACGGTGCATACAGGATAACGGAGCCTCAAAGCAGCGATGATCGGGGCGCGGAGATCACGTGCGATCCAAAAAAAGCGAAAGCCCCAAAAAATTGGGGCTCCGTAGTCTGGCTCAATTACCCGCTCCGGGCGGAACCACCTGCGTGGGGATAACGCTATTGCCCATGCCTGGGCGCACCAGCTATTGCGCTGCTGACATGTTTGCACACTCTTGCGTCCCAACGCAACACCTCGAGCATGCAGTTCCTCATGAAGATACGGGCTGCCATATACCCCCCCCTGAGCGAGGCGCGCTATGCAATTGACTGCAGTTTTTGCCGGCTGCCGCACTCTACACTGCCGATATACGCCGGACTGCCCCACGGGTGCCAGGGCTTCCTCCCAGCCAGTCGTAGCCCACCGATACAACCTACGGAGCGGCAATGACCGGCGCAGGTCCTTTGATCCAAGCACCGGTTGCCGCCGCAGAGGAATCTCTCCCGGATAGAATGCCGGTGACATGACTAGGTCTGAATAGCCCCGAACCATTCGGGGCTTTTTCATTTCCCGCCTAAGAAAGTGGCCAGAAGCAACCCAGCGTGGAGAAGGGTATCTTGTGCTCTCAAACGAGCATCGACTGCTGGGCGGAGATACCCGCCAGCGCGCCTTGCGAGCTTGCCATGGTTACCGAGACCATGAGGGGGCTTGCGAGGTCGCCCGCAGCGTAGATGCCTGGCATGCTGGTTTCGCGACGCTCGTCCACCTTGAGAACAATGCCGAAGGGCGTGTCGATCGTGGCAAGGCCCAGTGATTCATGCAGGCTCGCGGACGGCTTGTTCCGTGGATGCGCGAACAAGATGTCGACCGAGACATCGGGTCCGGTATCGAGCTTGATGGTGGCTTTATGGCCTCCGAGATTGGCGATTTCGGTGATCCGGCCATCGACGACAGATATATTGCGGTGCGCCAGATCGGCCCGTATATCGGGCGAAATGTCGTGACCATCGGCGAAGAGCGTCAACGTATCGGTCCAATCGTGGAACAGCCGGGCGTAATTATGCGACTGCGGGCCGGACCAAACGAGACCCCAATGCTGGCTGGCGACTTCAAAGCCGTCGCAATAGGGGCAGGGTACGATGGACCTGCCCCAGCCCTCGGCAAAGCCCGGGACATCAGGCATCTGATCGACGACACCGTAACTCAGGATCAGGCGACGCGCTCCAAGCCTTTCACCATCGGCAGTGAAGACAGAGAATTCGTCGATGGTGCCTGAGATGCGGTCGGCCCGAGCATTGACCAGTCTGACCGTGGGGTAGCGCGCCAATTGCTGCCGCGCCTCGGCCAAGATGTCCAGCGGTGGCTTGTGATCATGGCCGAGCAGTCCATGCGAGTGGCTGGCGAAGCGATTGCGTGGCAAACCGGTATCGAGAACAGTGACCTGGCGGCGGGCCCGGCCGAGCTGCAGGGCGGCGGCGAGGCCTGCAAAGCTGCCACCGATAATGATGACGTCATTCATAATGATGGGCTCCGTGTTGCGGATAGCGCGGGGGTAGGCTTGGGCCTTGCACCAGGCCCAACTTTTGGCTTGCCAATTTAAGATACTTTTTGGTATCGTAATTCTTGAATTAAGATACTGTCAAGTACTGGAGTTGTCGTGACTAAAGACAGCCAAGGCCGGCGCGGCCGGCCCGCCAACGAAGCCCTTGCCCAAACTATAGTCAATTCCGCGTCCGAACTCTTTGTGGAATTAGGTTTTCAAGCGACGACATTGGACAAGGTCGCCCAGCGGGCAAAGATATCCAAGCTCAGCATCTATCGGCACTTTGAGAACAAGGAGGCGCTGTACAGCGCGGCCATCAAGGCCCGCTGCCATCAGTTCGCACCTCAGGCGCTGTTTGAAGGCGTCGACGGTTCGGCCGAAGATCAGCTCATGGCGATGGGATCATCCCTGCTTCGCACGTTGTTGAGCCCGGAAGTGCGCACTATCGAAGCTATGGTCATTGCCGACAAAACGAACCAGGCGTCGTTAAGCAAGCTCCATTACGAAGCCGGCCCAGCCCGTGTCATCGATCGAATCGAGGCACTTTTGCGCCAGTTGCACGCGAAGGCGGTTCTGAATGTGCCGGATCCTCTTCGATCCGCCCGTTTGTTTGCTGCGCTTTTCAAAGGATCCGATCTCCTGATAATCGCACGCTTTGATGAGGCGAGAGCTGAGGATGACAACGAAATCGAATCCTATTGCCGGTCGGCTGTTGCCATGTTCATCGCCGCGCACGGTGGCAGCGACCACGCAGTTTGAGAGCCTAGTTAAGAACGTATCAGAACTAGGATATTGGCATGGGAGAGAAAATCGTTGATCAGGTAGCCAACTGAAAAGCGCAAAACGGGGAGCGATGGACTGCGTATTGGGCCCGGCTTGATGCCATGATGGTGGGTCTGTTTCGGCAAGAGCCAATGCCGGTTCAGGCCGAATGCTCATAGAGGAGACCGCCCTCTGCCAAACCCTCAATGTCCAATATGTGCATTCCGCCCGGCTAGCATGCCTGCCCAAGCGCCAAGAACGGCAACGCCGGCTGCCAATATCAGCGGGACCGTCCACCCACCTTGCCAGTCGCGGATCGCGCCCAACAGCATGGGCCCGGCCGCCGCCATCAAGTAACCCACGCACTGGGCCATTCCCGAGAGCGCTCCCGCTTCGGCCGCACTGTGGGTGCGGAGCCCAATGAACGTCAGGCCAAGAATCATGCTTGCGCCGCTTCCGAAACCGAGCAGCGCCGCCCATACCGCCGCCAGCCCTGGAACAAACACCAGCCCGAGCAGCGACACAGCGGAAATCAGACTCACGCAGACAGCGGCAGGACGTTGGTCCGGCATCCTCCTGATCACCGTGGCGAGAATCAGACCTGGGATGGCCGTCGCAAGCTGCAAGATGCCATGCATCGTTCCCGCTTGATTCGCTGTCAGGCCCTGGTCTATCAGTATGCTTGGAAGCCAACTGACAGCGACGTAGAAAATCATGGCATTAAAGCCCATGAAAAGCGTCACATGCCACGCCAAGGCCGAACGCCAGATACTCTTTGCCTGCGCAGGGCTGCGGGCAGCCGGCGCGTAGACTTCATGAGCTTGCCAGCGAGGCGCCCAGGACAGCAAGGCGACGACCGGAAGCACGATGAATGCCGCCAGCGCAAGCTGCCACCCGTACGAATGTGCAACGGGGGTGACAAGCGCCGAACCCAGGGCGCCACCAGCCCCCATTGCCAGGGCGTACGCGCCGGTGAGAGACGCCACACTCGCCGCAAAATCGCGCTTGATCAGGCTGGGCAGCAACACGTTGCCGAATGCAATGCCAATACCGATGACTGCGGTACCGAAGTAAAGCAGCCCAACAACACCCGTCGAGCGCAGCGCGATACCCAACCCCACGAGCAACAAAGCGCAAATGATGGTTCTCTCAAGTCCGAACCTTTTTGCGACCGTCGCACTGACGGGTGAGAACGCGGCAAACGCGAACAAGGGAAGCGAGGTCAGTACCCCGACGGCAGCAGTGCTCAGGCTGAAGTGCTCTTGAACGAGGGTAAGCACGGGCGCCAGTGCGGTAAAGGGCGCGCGCAAGTTGACCGCCAACAGCAGGATTCCGGCGATCAGAACCAGCTCAGTGGGTGCCCGTTTTGTTGTGGAAGAATTCACAGATCTACATGAAGAAGCAGGAGACGTAGGACTTTAGGACTTCCGCAGATGGATTAATATAGAGATATTGACTATCTATCTCTAAAAAATGACAAAGCGACGAAGTCGTGTGAGCGCTCCTGAAGAGTTCGACTCTGATGAGTACGGGCAGCCTGCGGTGGCAATACGGCTTCACGTTGACGGCAACGGCATCGAGCATCCCTTGCACAGCCATCGCAAGGGCCAATTGATTCTCATGCTTCAAGGCTCCGTGACTTGCGAGGTTCCGCAGGCCTTGTGGTTCGTCCCGCCCCAGCATGCCGTGTGGATACCAGGCGGCACTCTGCACAGCAACCGAGCCACGGACAACGCGCAGATCTACTTTCTTTTCATCGAGCCGGGCGCCGCCTCGCTGCCCGAGCGATGCTGTACGCTTGCCATCACGCCGCTGGTCCGCGAATTGATTTGCCACCTGGCGCAAGAGGATCCTGCGTACGACAAAGGGAGCAACACCGACACATTGGTCACGGTGCTTCTTGACCAGTTGTCCAAAGCGCCCATCGAACAGTTGCACCTTCCGGTGTCGGACCATCCCGCCATCACGCGCATGCTGGACGCCTTGACCGTGGACCCTGCCGATCGAACTACCTTGCCACAATGGTCATCCGTGCTGGCGATGAGCCACAGGACATTGGCACGGCTTGTGGTTCGAGAGACGGGACTGACGTTTGGAAAGTGGAGGCAGCAGCTTCACCTGATTGTGGCATTGCGCCATTTAGCCAACGGAGAAGCCGTGCAGCAAGTGGCTGGACGGTTAGGCTATGAATCCGTCACCGCCTTCATCACGATGTTCAAGAAGGCGCTGGGGAAGTCTCCCACTCAGTATTTCAGCAGCCTTCGAGAACATGGTAATGGCAGGGACTAGCCCGATATCTGCTTGAGCGCCGCGTATCCGGCCAACCCGAAAGGATTGCCGAGCGTCTCGACAATCTCGATATGGTTGTACTCCGGGCCGGTAATCACCTCAACCGGATGTCCCGCCTTGGCCACGGCCGCACCAAAGTCCTTGGTCTGACGAATGAACTCAGGCGTTTCGAGCAGCCCGTGCACCAGGACGAGAGGCGTCTTGAGTTGCTCCAGATGCCGCAACGGACTCAGTTTCTGCTCCGCATCGTCGTCGAGTTTCACGTAGCTGCTGCGCGAAGATAGTCGTACCGGCTTCAGGTCATAGAGCCCGCTGACGAGCACTGCGCCTTTGACAACATTGTTTGGCAGGCCAAACTCCGCCTCCCAGTCACTGGTCAAGACGACCCCCGCCAGATGCGCGCCCGAGGAGTGCGCAGAGAGGTAGATGCGATTGGGATCTCCCCCGAAAGATTTGGCGTTCTTGTAGACCCAGGCGATCGATCGCTTGACCTGGTCCACCATGGGCATGAGGTTCCCGCCGGCCTGAATCACATTGATGAAATCTGGCGCAACGTAATGAACTCCCCTCGTCACAAAGTTCTCCGCCATGAATCCCCATTGCGCGGCGGAGGAACCGCGCCATGCCCCACCATGAATGAAGATGTGCACGGGTGCGCCTTGTTTGTTGGCGGCGCTCAGTTCCAGGGTTTCGTATTCACTTTGGCCATAGGCGATCTTTTTCGGAGCGCCGATGCGGCGTCGCGCCACTTCAGTGTTTGATTCGCAACGCTTAATGATGGTCTCGATTGTCGGCGCCCAGGCGACCTGATCGTATGCCTTGTCCAAGGCGGCCTGGTCAAGATCCATCCAAACCGCCGGCCCCTTGGACGCTGGCGAATTGGCGTTGCTGTTGCCCGCCAGCGCCAACCCCGCCACGGCAGCGCCCGTCGCTAGAAAGGTCCGACGGGATGGCTGAATGCTGCGATCAGAATTCTTCATGGTATTCCCCTTGCTTTGTTTTTCAAGCTGAATCAGCTCTTCACGATACTTGCGATCCAATCCGTCAGCGGATGGCTCGCGTCTTCGAAGCCATAGATGGCATCAAAATGATTACGGCCAGCCTGACTCAGCGTCTCTGCACGGTTGCCCGCCAATTCCCAGGCCCGTGCGAAGGCCAGCGACTGCCTGCCGAACTCCGGCGTTTCCTCACTGCCCCAGGAAATGAGGACGGGAGTCTTGCAAGCACGAACGCTGTGTTGCGGCGAGTTTCTGCGTATGACTCCATCGTCGATCTGCAGCATTGGCTGTATCGATGACCACCGGAATGGCTCGATTTCGAAAACCCCGCTCACCATGACCGCAGCGGCGAGCGGGTCTCTGGGCAAGCCGTACTCCTGTTCCCAGTCCGTCTGCAAGCACAATGCCGTGAGATGGCCGCCGGCAGAATGCCCACCCAGCACGACCCGCTTGGGGTCTCCCCCGAAGCGTTCAATATTTCGAATCACCCAGGCCACCGCCGCACGCGCTTGTCGCGCAATCTCATCGATGCCGACTTTTGGGCAGAGCGAATAATTGACGACAACCGTGGCAAAACCTCTTTCATGGAGACCTTTGGCGACGGTGGAAAACTCCTTGCTGCTCAGAATGCGCCAGGCCCCGCCATGAATGAATACGAAGACAGGTGAACCGGGCGACGGCGCCGGAAAAATATCAACGGTCTCGTCCAGCGTGGGACCATAGGGCACGTCCAATTGCACAGGCAACGCTTGCCTCACACGTTCGCTTTCGTCCACGTAATGCCTGGCGTAGACCGTGAAGTCAGGAACGGCCTTCTCGACGTCGTACTGCGCGTCGATCTCCTCTTGCGTCTGGAACTCTCGATAAAGAAACGGCATATGCTCTCCGGGAAATGACGCTGCGGCAATTGTCATCAACAGAATTCAGGGAAAGTGCTTCTTCTTGGCGTCGGTGTCTGGGCGCCTGGAGATGTCGCCTCCTCTGAGATTGATTTCTGCAATCTGGTTCCCACTGGGCGCTGTCCAGGTGGCGTGACGGTTCCAGAGTTCAGCGTCGTGTCCTGGTATGACGCGATCGGTCTTGTTTTTGAGGAGCTCGCGCATTTGCCGGTAGGCCTTTATCTGGTTGAACGCATTGCCCTGGTGATAGCCCGGCGGCCACATTTGTTCGATGTTTGAATACCAGTAGGCAATGTCCCCCGCCACGACGAAAGGTCCATTTGCCGTGCTGACTTCGAACCACTGCGAACCAAAGGTGTGGCTGTCCTTCGCTAGCCTGGCGGTAACGCCAGGCAATATCTCTTCGTCTCCGTGTATGAACTTGACCCGCCCTTCCGAGACCCCCTGAGCCGCCCGCATCAGGTCCCCGGGATCGAACGAGGAAAAGACCCACTCCTTCTGCTCCGGTGTTTCGTGCTGATGAACGGAACACACGGCATCCGACCACCCGGTGTACTCGTCGAACTGGATGTAGAGTTTCGCGTTCGGGAAGGCCTCGAAGTTGCCCATATGGTCAAAATGCATATGAGTCACCAGGATGGCTTCAACGTCTTCCGGCGCAAAGCCGAGACGCCCGAGCACGTCTTTGGGATCTTCCCAGCTGGAAAAGGCGTATCGGGTCAACCAATGGTTGTTCTGGAACCCGCAGTCCACAAGCGCCACATGCTGCTTGCCTCCGACCTCACCGCCAACAAGCACGGTGTAAATCATTGGGCTGACGCTGTTTCCCGTGTTGGAAAATACGCCCGCGCCACCAAAAAAGTCTTTGGCCATGTCCACCTGGCAGTAAGCCACCGACCATATCGACCAATCTGTCTTTCCATGAAGCACTGGATCTTTCATCTCTGAGCCTTCAGCAGGGTTATGGAGCGCCAAAAATGCAGAACATTGAACTGAGATGGGCGGCAGGTCCGCCGATCAGGCTGGCTAAGCGGCTTGGCCCTGCTTCAAATCGAGCGCCACGTCGACGATCATGTCTTCCTGCCCCCCGACCATTCGGCGTTTGCCCAGTTCCACGAGAATATCGACGGCCTTCAGGCCATACTTCTGCGCGGCGGCCTCGGCGTGGCGCAGAAAAGAGCTATAGACACCGGCGTAGCCCAGCGCGAGCGTTTCACGGTCAACGCGGACGGGACGGTCCTGCAAAGGCCGCACGATGTCGTCGGCAGCATCCATCAGTCGGTATAGATCGGTGCCATGCTTCCACCCCAGCCGTTCCGCGGCGGCGATAAAGACCTCCAGTGGGGCATTACCCGCGCCGGCTCCCATGCCCGCAAGGCTGGCGTCCACGCGAACGGCGCCCGCTTCCACTGCAGCGATGGAATTGGCCACGCCAAGACTTAGATTGTGGTGCGCATGGATACCAATAACGGTCTCGGGCAGGAGAACGTCCCGCAAAGCGCGGACCCGATCGCGAACGTCGTTCATGTTCATTGCGCCGCCCGAATCAACCACGTAGCAGCACGTGGCGCCGTAGCCTTCCATCAGCTTGGCTTGCCGTGCCAGGTCTTGCGGCGTGGACATGTGGCTCATCATCAGAAAGCCCACGGTGTCCATACCCAGGTCGCGCGCGAACTCGATGTGTTGCCGCGAGACATCCGCCTCGGAGCAATGCGTAGCGACTCTCACGATACGCGCCCCGGCCTGGTAAGCCGCGCGAAGATCATGAACGGTGCCGATTCCCGGCAGAAGCAAGGTCGCAATCTTGGCGTGCTTGACCACGTCGGCCGCGGCCTCGATCCACTCCAGGTCGGTATGCGCGCCAAAGCCGTAGTTGAAACTTGAACCCTGAAGTCCATCGCCATGCGCGACCTCGATCGAATCGACCCTGGCTTCGTCCAGCGCCTGCGCGATCTGTCTCACCTGCTGCAATGAATACTGATGGCGTATCGCGTGGCTTCCATCCCGCAACGTCACGTCGGAGATGTACAGCTTGCCGGTTGTGGCGTTTTTCAGTTGGCTCACACTTATCTCCAGTTCAGGCGGCGACTGCTGCAGCGGCCATACGGCTGGCAATCTGCTCGGCCGTATGCAGCCCCGCACTAGTCATGATGTCGAGGTTGCCGGCATAAGCCGGAAGGTAGTGCGCGGCGCCTTCGACCTCCAGAAAAATGCTGGTCTTCAATCCGCTGATGCACCCCACTCCCGGCACATTCAGATCCTTGACGTGATCGAATTGCACCGCCTGCTTCAGGCGGTATCCTGGCACGTAGCGCTGGACCTCTGCCGTCATCGTCTGGATTGAATCCACGATGGCATTCTCATCGGCAACATCGCTAAGCGTGTACACGGTGTCGCGCATGATCAGCGGCGGATCGGCCGGGTTCAGGACGATGATCGCCTTGCCCCGGGAAGCGCCACCGACGGCCTCGATGGCCTTGGACGTGGTCTCGGTGAATTCATCGATGTTGGCGCGGGTTCCCGGCCCGGCACTCTTACTGGCGATCGAGGCAATGATCTCGGCATAGTGCACCTTCGCCACCCGCGACACCGCCGCCACCATCGGAATCGTCGCCTGGCCACCGCACGTCACCATGTTCACATTCAACGCATCAAGTTGCTGCGCCGCGTTGACCACCGGGATGCAGTAGGGACCGATAGCCGCCGGCGTAAGGTCAATCATGCGTATTCCGGGCTTGCGTTCTCGCAAACGCGCGTCGTTGTGAACATGCGCATTCGCGCTGGTGGCGTCGAACACGAAATCTATTTCGTCGAAGACGGCCATGCGCATGAGCCCCTCGACACCTTCGTGTGTCGTTCCCACGCCTAAACGGGAAGCGCGCGCCAGGCCATCCGAGGCCGCGTCGATGCCGACCATGGCCGCCATTTCGATCTGCTTGCCATGGCGCATGATCTTGATCATCAAATCCGTGCCGATATTGCCGCTGCCAATGATGGCAGCCTTGAACTTCCGGGTCATATAAAGCTCCGCGCACCGCCGCTGCGTACGTCGAGGCACGCAGCGAACGGGATAGATGAGGTCAGACCAATTGAAAGCCGACGCTGCCCAGGCCTTGCATGCGCATCGAGATGTGCTGCCCCGGTTGAATCCACTCGGCGGGCGTCGCACCGCCGGCCAGCACGATCCACCCTGCTTCCAGCGGCTCTCCCGCCTCGGCGGAAACGCGCGCCGCAGCCACCAGCGAGCGTAGCGGGTCACCCAGGAGAGCAGCCGTCGACCCCACCTGCACGGCGCGGCCATCGATGCTCATGACCAATCCAAGGTTTCCAAAATCGGTCTTGGGGCAATGCCAGCCGCCAACTACGAAGCCGCTGGAAGAAGCGTTGTCCGCAATGACTTCAGGCAGCGTGAACTTGAAGTCCTGGTAACGCGAGTCGATCAGTTCGAGCGCGGGCGCAATCGCCTCCACAGCGGCCAGGGCCTCTGCGCCAGTGACATTGCCCGCCAAGGGCTTCTTCAGCAGGAACGCCAGCTCCGGCTCGACACGAGGATGGACGAATCGCGAACGCTGCACAGTCGAACCCTCCTCGAACTGCATTGCGTCGGTCAGGCGGCCCCAAATCACATCGGAAAGGCCCATCTGAATCATCTTGGCGCGGCTCGTGAATCCCATCTTCACGCCTACACGGCGCTCGCCCCGGGCCAAACGGAGCCCGATCGAAGTGCGTTGAATCTCGTAAGCCTGCGGCAGGCTGAGCTGATTGTCCGTGTCGAATTGAGGGGTTTCGCGCGCAAGGCGAGCGGCGTCGTCCAGGCGGGTCACGATGTCTTCATGCGCGATCATGCTGCGGCTCCAGTCTCTTTCTTGTCTGATTCGAATTCGGTGCGGACGCTGCCCAGGCCTTGAATCTGGCATTCGAATACATCGCCCGGTTGGACTGCAACCATGGGCCCCAAGGCGCCGGACAAGATCAACTCGCCAGCACGCAGCGGCTTGCCCAGACGGGACATGGTCCTTGCCAGCCACACCACAGCGTTAAGCGGATTGCCCAGGCAAGCGGCCCCGGCGCCGGTGGATACGGGATCGCCACGGCGCGACAGGCACATTCCAGCAAGGCCGAGGTCAAGACCCCGGGCGGAAACCGGCGTGGAGCCCAACACATAAACCCCGCACGACGCGTTGTCAGCCACTGTATCGACCAGCTTGATATTCCATTCGGCAATTCGGCTGCCGACGATCTCAAGAGCGGGAATCACATAGTCCACGGCCTGGAGCACTTCGTGATGCGCCGGCTGCTCCATATCCAGATCCCGTCCCAGAACAAAGCCAATTTCGGCTTCGATCTTTGGCTGGTGCAAGCGGGCCAAGGGAATCATCTGCGCATCGCCAAACGACATGTCGTCCAGCAGTGTTCCGAAATCGGGTTGGTCCACCCCAAGCTGGCGTTGTACAGCCGTCGACGTGAGTCCGATTTTTCGGCCCACGACTCGGCGTCCGCTCGACACGTGCCGCTCGACATTAGCGGCCTGAATCTCGTAGGCGTCCTCCACCGTCATGCCGGGAAATCTGTCACGTAACGGCGAGATCAGGTTTCCTGTCGCCGCGGCTTGATGAAGCGCATGAGCCGCTTCTTCTCGTTGTTGTGGTGTCACGTTAAAACCTCTTTATACGTTTGATACCAGCGGCTTGTAGGCCACTGCCTTGATTTCGATGCGCAGCATCGGATGCGGCAATTGATGGACGGCGACGGTTGTTCGGCAAGGTCCGTCGTAGTCGAAGTACTCGGCGTACACTTCGTTGTAACCCTTGAAATCACCCATATCGACCAGGTAAGTCGATAGTTCGACCAGGTCATTCAGACCGGCGCCCACGCTCTCCAGGATCGCCTTGATGTTCTCAATGACCGCGCGAGTTTGCGCGCGGATATCTGCGTCCAGCACACCCATCGCGTCGGATTCTGCGCCCACGAAACTGTTGTCCGGCCGACGGGAACTGGTGCCGGAAATGAAGAGGAAGTCCCCGGCGCGCTTGACGTGAGGAAATTTGCCGCGAGGTTGGGCTCGCCCCTGGACAACCGCAGACGCAGTCGCGCTCTTGACGATGTTCTTGTCAGTCATCGCCGGCCTCGGGAGCATCAACGTGGATGCACACGTTGGTAAGTTCAGAGTAGAAATTCAACGAATGCAAGCCACCCTCGCGTCCGACACCGGACAGTCCACTACCACCGAAAGGGGTGCGCAGATCGCGCAGGAACCACGCGTTAACCCAGGCGACCCCAACGTTCATGGACTGCGCGACACGATGCGCCTTGTTCACGTTGCTCGTCCAGATCGTCGCCGCCAGGCCATATGGCGTGGCGTTGGCCCGCCGTATTACCTCCGCTTCAGAATCAAATGGCGTGATGTGGCCAATGGGGCCGAAAATTTCCTCCGACACACAACGCGCGTCGTCGGCCAGGCCCGCAATCAGCGTAGGCTCGACCCAGAAGCCGGCATCCAGCGAGTTGCCGAAGCGCGGCGTACCGCCGCCCACGATGAACTGTGCCCCTTCTTCTCGCGCGAGCGCGTAGTAGCTGAGAACCTTGTCACGATGAGCGGCCGAAATCACCGGTCCCATTTCCGTTGAGGCATCGGCGGGATCGCCAAGCTTGATGCGCTTTGCACGTTCGGCGAGCGCCGACACAAAGCGGTCATAGATCGGGCGCTCAACGAAGATCCGCTCGGAGCACAAGCACACTTGCCCACTGTTCAGGAACGCCGCCCGCGTCATCCCTTCAACCGTCTTGTCGAAATCACAGTCCGCGAAGATGATGGCCGCGTTCTTGCCGCCTAACTCGAACGACACCGGCTTCACCCCATCCGCAGCCGCGTGCATGATGGCTGAGCCGGTTTTCGACTCTCCGGTGAAGGTGATGGCGCTGATATCAGGATTCTTGGTGATGAATTCTCCGGCCGAATTCGGGCCGAACCCATGTACCAGGTTGAATACGCCGTCTGGCAGCCCAACCGACTGCATGACCTCTGCAAGCAGGCTTGCCGTACCGGGCGTCTCTTCCGACGGTTTGGCCACAACCGCATTTCCGCACGCGAGCGCGGGGGCCACTTTCCAGCTGAACAGAAGCAGTGGAAGATTCCAGGGAGAGATGATGCCCACCACGCCCAAGGGCTTTCTGACGGCATAGTTGATTGCGTGCGCACCGCCTGCGAGCTCGGTGCGAAACGTCTCCAGCGGCGCCGTCTTGAGTATGTCGGCAAAGATGCGGAAGTTCGCCGCCCCCCGGGGGATGTCGAGTTTGGAAGCCAGCGATACCGGCTTGCCCGTGTCGCTGACCTCGGCCTGCAGAAAGTCGTCCGCCCGGCGGTCAATTTCGTCGGCGATACGGTAAAGCATGTCCGCCCGGTCCACGACCGACGTCGCTCCCCATCCGCGCACCGCTCGGTGGCCGGCGGCGATGGCCTCGTCGACCATCGCTCTGCTGGCCTCATGCACCTCGGCGAACTGAACGCCGGTCGCCGGGTTGATCCCGGCAAACCGCTTCTCGCTTTCGACAAAGCGACCATTGATGAAATTTCTGTACTGCTTCAACACGGATACTCCTCGGGGCAAATACGGGCTCGCTCCGCGAGCCCTGCTGAAACACGCTACTGGAGCTTGAACTCCACGACCGCGCCGCCGCTGCCGTACAACGGTCCATACTCATGCACAACTGCCTGCTTGTACCGGCTGCCCATGGCGCCCAGCAGCCAATGGAACTGCTTGAGTCCCATGTCGGGCCGCGCCTCCTTGGTGTATTCAGGAAGGCTTGCGCGTAGCGCCGGCAAATCGCCGCTTTCCATCAGCGCTAGCAGGCGCTTATTCCACACGTCATCACTTTCCGAGATGATGTGATCCTCATGGGGATCGACCGACTCCCGGAACATGCTGTTGGAAAGCCCCCCTATCCCCACCACTGCGACCCGCTTGTCGTGCAATGCGGAAGCCGCAATCGATCCCAATTGCTCAGTCTGGGCAGCGTTGTGATAAAGGTTGTTCGCGGCAGCGATGACGGGCAGATCGACTGTCCCAAAGTTCATCAGCGTGGCCGCGGTGATCGTACCGGTGTCAATGGGAAACTGGTCATAGTCGACACCCCGTGTCTTGATGCCGGCCTCATTGCAGGCTTGCACGCAACCACGGGCCAGGTCCGAATCGGAATAGATATCAAAAGGCTGTTCGCCGAATTCGTGCCAGTTCTCGTCGACGTGCAGCCCCGTACTGCGAGCCCGCGTAATCCAAAGCTGGTCCAGCACGGCAAACCACTGGGTCGAGTAGACCAATACGCAGTCAGGCTTGGAGCCGGCAAGCGATCGCCCGGCTTCAGCCAGAGCGTCACGAAACCGGCCCCAGGACGCGACGTCGGGGCGCAATTGCGGCAGCGGACTGCCAGGGACGAGAAATGCGGAAACGATGGTCATGTAATTCCCCTTTTTCTTGTTGCAAGCCGTCCGTCATGCGGCCTGCGTTGCCGGCGTCAGGCGTGAAAGGCCCGCGTCCTGAAGATTCCATTCAATGACGGCGTTGCCTGTGCCGATGACCGTGCCGTATCCATGCAGCCTGCCGGCAAGTTCGGGGTACCCCATTGCAGCGTGCATCCAGGTGAACGCGCCGGACTTCACTTCGGCGAATGCTTCGTCAATGAACTGGGGCAACAACTGGAAGGTTTCTTTCATGCGCCCCTGACGCATCAGATTGATCATGCGCACGTCCCACTTGTAGCCGTCATAGCGCTCTGGATGCTCTTTGGTCATATCCTCGGGTAGCGCCGGCTCTTCGTGGAAGTGCCAGTGAGACAGCGTATTGCTGGCCAGCAGGACCGCACGGCGCCCTGTCTTTCGGATGGCCTCCCGAGTGGCGCGTCCCAAAAGGTCCATTTCTCCAAGGCCTTCTTGGGTGTTCAGGTAGTACGGCGTGTTGTTTGCAGAGATCCCTACGACGGGGATGTCCCATTGCGGCCGGATCATGTGCAGCGTGGTAATGGTTCCGTAGTCCGGCCGGAATTTGGGATTGCGCATCATCTTGCTGACCAGCCCAAGATTGCCGGCCTCTTCGCAGCACGCCTCGGCCAATTCAACATCGACATCCATCCCGAAGTCATAGCGAAAGAGATTCGGAAAAATGGGGTCGACCGACCGGCCGGTGAGTCTGGGGACACCGAGGAAATGGTGCCCCACCTGCGTGATCCAGTGCGGGGAATGGACCAGCAGTACGTCAGGCTTCAGGCGCTCGATGGTTTCGCGCGCCTGTTCATATGCCCAGCGCAACGGCTCCCAGCCCCCCTCCGACCGCGGTTCGTTCTGGGGCGGATTTTCTCCGTAGACCAGATGGGGAGGGTGAGGCGCCAGGAAGCCGGAAAGAATCACTCCTTCACTCATTTGAAGCTCCTTACTTTGACAGTTGAAATTCAATTTCCACCGCAGCACCCAGTGGAAGGGACTTCACGACCGTGAAGGTTCTTGCGGGCGGCTCGAGTTCATCGAAGAACTCCTCCCACGCCTCATTCATGCCGCTGGCAGCGTCGTCGCCCGCACAGTAAACTCGCGCCAAGACGATGCGCTCGATTGACCAGCCTTGTTCGCCGCACAAAGCTTGGAGATTCAGAAATATGCGCCTCGTCTGTTCTGCGGCGCCGGCGCCAGCAAGCATTCCCGTCTTCGGGTCCAGGCCGACCAGACCTGAAACGTAGATGTCCGACCCCACTTGAACGGCGGGGGAGTATCGAAAGCGAGGGGCCGGCAGCGCACCGGAACGTGCGAGACGCCTGAACTCGACCTGCGAATTCGAGGGGGAGGCGATGACACCCATGGATCTCTATTCTCCTGCTGCGAAGCGATTGGGAAATCAGAAACTAAGACGTATGCGTACTATCTTAGGCCTGAGGCCAGTGCTCCGGTACAGGTAGTTACCCTAGATCTTTGAGTAAACTTGGTCGACGAAAGCCTTACTGACACTGAATTTTTTGTACGTACACAATCATCTTTAACGATGCAGAGCCCCGCCTCTGCATCACCAACCTCAAGGCGACACTTCCTTCACAATGGCCCGATCCAGACCCTCCAACACGACCCGTTCCAGCCGTGCGTCCCAGCCCGACATGGCGGAAGTCAATTCGATCCTGCAGCATTTCCGTCTCGAAGAGGTGCCATCGCACCTGTTGCGGCGCGCTCACTTCAAGGCGGAGGAAATATTTGCGGCCACGTTCGCCGGCGAAGGCGTGACGCCGCGGCAGAAGGCGGCGTTGATCTTGCTGTACCAGGAACCCGGGCTCAGCCAGAATTCGCTGGCCGAACGATTGGCGATGGATCGCAACACTGTCGCGGAAATGGTGAAGCGCATGCACAGCGCAGGACTGATCGAGCGCACCCCCTCACCGGCCGATGCCCGTGCGTACCAGCTCTATGTGACACCGGCAGGCATGGACGTGCTGCGCCGGGTAATGCCTCGAGATGTCGTCGTGGAAGATCAACTGCTCGCGTGCCTGCCTGAGGAATATCGCGCACTCTTCGTCAAGTGCCTTCGGTTGATCGCCGAGGCGGAATGACGGGTGAACTTGCCTGGTGCGCCGACCAAAGCGTGTCTACGGTTCGTCGCACCCGACCTCTCAGCGCGACGCAGTCCTGGACGCTCTACCCTTGCGCGGCGTTTCCCAGATTGGCGACTGGAACTCCTGGACCAGTAGGTCGACCAATCGGCGAACCTTCAACGGCAGTTGCTTGCGGGTAGGATAGACCGCGTAGATGCCCAGTTCTACGGACCGGTACTCAGGCATGATCTCTACCAACCGGCCCTCCTTCAGATCCTCGTAGATCATGCAGTCAGGAAGCAGCACGATGCCCCGGTGAGCCATGGCGGCAGCGCGGCAGGTTTCGCCGTTGTTGGCCTGGATCCTGGAATGAACATGCACGGTGGACTCGCCGTCCGGGCCTTGAAAGCTCCAGGTTTCTCCGGACGACCAATAGCTGTACGAGATGACGTCATGCCGAAGTAGATCCGCAGGCTTGGTTAGCGCACCGTGGTCGGCCAGGTACACCGGCGAGGCACACATCACCATGCGGGTTCGAGCAAGAAGCCGGCTTACCAGCGTCGAATCGGGCAAGCGCGCGATTCGGACCGCGAGGTCGAATCCTTCCTCCACGATGTCCACGACCTGGTCGGACAGTACGAGATCCAGGGTAACCAGCGGATGCTGAGCAGAAAACCTTCCCCACAGCGGCGAAAGATGCATCACGCCAAACGAGTACGGCGCTGTGACGCGTAGCGCCCCTTGCGCCTGCTGCGAGCTGAAGCCGACTTCAGCTTCGGCTTGCTCGATGGCAGCCAGGATCTCCTTGGCTCGTTGATAGTAGATCTGTCCTTCGCTCGTGATCGAGAGACGCCGGGTTGTCCGTTGAATCAAGCGCGTCCCCAGGTGCTGTTCGAGCTCCCCAATGTGGCGGGACACCGCGGCCTTGGACAGCGAGGTCAGGCCCATCGCTCCGACGAAACTGCCGGCCTCCACGACGGCCGTGAAGGTCTTCATTGCTTGCAGAGTGTCCATAGTCTCGCCAAATAAGACAATAAATCTTATTTTGACAGCTTTATCTTGGAATCCATACCCAATACATTGGTGCGGTTACACGTTCTTTTTTCACGAATGAGTCATGAGCAACGTTTTTATTATCAATGGCGCCAAGCACTTCCTGCTGTCGAAGGGCGCCCTTAACAACACGTTCGCCGCGGTTGCGGCGGAGCACCTGGCCAAAGCTGGCCATACGGTGCAGACGACAGTCATCGACAACGGATATGTTGTGGAAGATGAAGTCAAAAAGATCGCAAACGCCGATTACCTCATCTTCCAGATGCCCGCTTGGTGGATGGGAGAGCCCTGGATCGTCAAACGGTACCTCGATGAAGTCTATACGGCAGGCCACGGCATCCTGTACGCGAGCGACGGAAGGTCGCGCACGGATTCAGGCAAGAAGTACGGCAGCGGTGGGCTGTTGCAGGGCAGAAAGTACATGATTTCCGCAACCTGGAATGCGCCCTCGGAGGCATTTCTCGACCCTGACCAGTTCTTCGAAGGGGTTGGTGTTGAAGGGATCTACTTCCATTTCCACAAGGCGAATCAGTTTTTAGGCTTGTCCCCGCTGCCGACGTTTGTCGCGAACGATGTCGAGAAGAATCCCCAAATCGACAATGATCTAAAGCGATTCATTTCTCACCTGGACAAGCACGTTTCTTGACCGGCCAGACCAATCCGGCAGCGACCTGGTGTCTGGCGAAAAAGCAGAGGGCCTATCCACCAGCCTTAACGCAGGCGGCTTAGCCACCGCACTCACTCCGCCTACGTACAACTGTCGGCGCGGAAGCAATCTCGCCTGCCACCGCAAACCACGTCCCGCCATGCGACCCCCTCAGGAATCTGAGGCTTCATATTTCACTGCATAAGGGTATTTCTCTAGCTAGAAACGAGACATTTTTCGTTGACACCGCAGCGGCGGAAAATTATTCTGAGCCCTCGAATTAGATACGTATACGTACTAATAAACGAGGGCCACGCTTGTCCACGGCAGCCCTATCCCCATGGCCAAAACGCCCAGCCGCCACCGGTCGTCCATATTTCTGTCTGGAGAGCAATTTTGCGAAAGATCTTGTTTGCTACGCTGACCTTCTTGTCGATCGGCTCGACCGCGCATGCAGGCGACGTGACCCTGGTAAAAGCGGTTGGCATATGCCGGAACGAATCGCCCACCACGATGCGGCCCGATGAAGTGGCGCTGTTTCGCGACCTGCAAGTCCAAGGCGCTGCTTCCATGCAAGGCGCCAAGCGCATCTACTACGGCAAAGGCCTGGATAACTACGGCGACTTGCGTCTGCCCGCAGGCAAAGGGCCTTTTCCTCTAGCGATCGTCGTCCACGGAGGCTCATGGAGCGCGGTTGTCAATTCCGATTACACGGCACCCATCGCGAAAAAGCTTGCCGAAGCGGGAATTGCAACGTGGAACGTGGAATACGGTCGCCTGGGTAGCGGAGGCGAATGGCCCGAGTCCTTCCGGTCGGTCGCTGCCGCGACTGACTTCGTGAACGTGCTGGCGGAAAACTACCCGATTGACCCCAAGCGCGTCATTTCGATTGGCCACTCGTCGGGCGGACACTATGCATTGTGGCTGGCTGGCCGACACAATCTCGCACCGACTTCCGCTCTGAGCGCGACGTCACCGCTCAAGCTGAAAGGCGTCATATCGCTTGATGGCACCCCAGATCTGCAAGCTTTCGCGGCCCTGTCGCGGGGTCGATCCGTCATTCCTCAGTTGTTGGGCTCCGACAAAGATCCACAGTGGGAAAAGCGCTACGCCGAGGCCTCGCCCGTGGAGCTGCTTCCGCTTCAAGCGCCTCAGTACTTTTTGACGCAGGAAAGTGATCGCCTGCCCTCGATTCTGGCCTATATCGAGAAGGCCCAGAAAGCGGGAGACAAGGTGACGTTCGATATCGCTTGCCCCCCTAGTCATTTCCTATCCGCAGACACCAACAGCCCCGCCATTGCCAACGCAATTATCAAGGCGGCGCAGGGATTTCTTAAGTAGTCTCTTCCCCATATCTGCTCTGAACTACGCTCCTGGACGCAGCTTCGGAGCAGGCTCGAGGAGTCGTGGCGGATGGGCAAGCGATAGCATGGTGAGGGACCACGTTCTCTATTCGACTTACTGTACGTGACAAGGAAGATCGATGATTCGACGCAGCCTCAAGTTAGTTTTGACAACCGGACTCCTGGCCATTTTCGCGCTACCAGTCCAAGGTAAGGAGTATCTGCAAAACTCAAACTCATCAAAGTGGGGACTTTCCTCCGCGGTAGTGACACAAGGCGGGAAGACGGTTTGGATATCCGGCCAGATCGGCTTGACTGATGAGCAAGGGCAGTCACAAGCCGGCAACTTCGAAGGGCAAGCGCGCGTGATATTCCGGGCGATCGACCGTATTGCCAAAGAGGCCGGAGGAAGCATCAAGGACGTCGTGAACATTACCGTATATCTGACAGACCCCAGGTTGCTAGAACCATTGCAGCCGATCCGTAGAGAGTTCTGGCCAGACGGAAAATTCCCGGCGAGCACCACAATTACGGTTCACAGCCTTCCCTTTGTGGGAATGATGCTCGAGGTTTCTGCTGTCGCGAACATCGAAACCAAGTAGGCCAGAGGCGAGCCAGCATGGCTCGCCCGCTATATCTCCGCTCGGGGCGATGCACCCGCCTTGCGCCAAGAAGCGTCTTTCGCGCAGATCTGCAACAAGCCTCCCCCGAACCAAACCAACTCACGCAGAGTGGCTTTTCCCACCCTCGCTCTGCAGTCTGTCAAAATTCTGTCGCGCTTCCCGGAAGCGGTCCGCATTCTCCACAATCCAGGTCCACAGCGGGACCATGCGGACGAGCAACTCCATGCCCGTATCAGAGAGTTCGTATTCGACTCTGGGAGGCACCTCTTCGAAGTCATGTCGCAGCACCAAGCCGTCGCGCTCGAGCTGCCGCAAGGTGAGCGTCAGCATACGCTGCGTGACCCCATGCATGCGCCTGCCGATCTCGGCATGCCGCAGCCTGCCATACACGCCGAGCGTGTGGACGACACCCAGAGACCAGCGGCTTCCAGCATGTGCGAGCACCTCGCGCCGCAGCCCATCGTCATCGTCTCGCAGGCCGTCACAAACGGTCTGCGAGTATCGGAGAATTTCGTCTCTATCCATCACATGCAGCTCCCAGTATCACGCGTGTACCTTCTTACATTCACGATAAAGCATTGCTAGACTGCCTCATCGCAATCTCAAGTGGGCTTCACCATGAACCAAACAGACCTTAACTCTACGTCTAAAAACATCCTTGTACTTGGGGCAGGCGAACTCGGCCTCCCGGTGCTGCGCAATCTTGCGCGTAAAGCCAAAGACGTCGAGGGCGCAAAGATCAGCGTGCTGCTGCGCGCGAGCGCCGTTGAGTCGCGCGAGCCAAGCAAGCAAAATGATATCGCGGAGATCCGAGACCTCGGCATTGAGATCGTTGTAGGCGATCTTGTGAAGAGTTCCATCGACGAGCTGGCGGTTGTCTTTGCGCGGTATGACACCGTGATCGGTTGTGCCGGCTACGCAGCGGGAATCAACACGCCGATGAAGCTTGCCCGCGCCGCCTTGCAGGCAGGCATCCCGCGGTACTTCCCTTGGCAATTCGGAGTCGACTTTGACGTGATCGGTCGTGGCGGCCCGCAAGACATCTTCGACGCACAGTTGGACGTGCGCGAACTGCTGCGCAGCCAGCACCAGACCGAGTGGGTCATCATCTCGACAGGCATGTTCATGAGCTACCTGTTCGAGCCCGAGTTCGGCGTCGTTGACCTGCAGAACGATGCCGTCCATGCGCTTGGCACTCTCGACACCGCCGTAACACTGACGACGCCCGATGATATCGGCGCACTGACTGCCGAAATCGTGTTCGCCACGCCTCGCATCCGGAACGAAATCGTGTATCTGGCCGGAGACACCGTGACGTACGGCGAAGTCGCCGACAAGCTGCAGGCGGGCCTTGGCCGTCCGTTCACCCGTTCGGCCTGGAGCGTCGAATATTTACTGGATGAACTGTCGCGCGACCCGCAGAACATGATGCGCAAGTACCGCGCTGCCTTTGCACAAGGCAGGGGTATGTCGTGGGACAAAAGCGGGACGTTCAATCAGCGCCGAGGGATTCCGGTTACCGACGTCGCGTCCTGGATCAGCGCAAATCTTGGTTCGCTCCGAACCAAGTAACCGCCCGACAGGCATCCGGCAAGCCGCGACCGTAGCGGTTAGCCGGAACAGGATGCTGTTGCCTACGCGGGCAGCAGCGTCCGCACTCAGCCCTGTGCCCGGCTCAGTTCAGTCGTAGTCCTGTTGCAGGCGCAAGTCACAACCTTGCTGAAACTGGCATGGCGTCAACCGATCAGCCACCATAGGCAAATCAGCAAGCGGCGAGCTTGGGCGTCAGAAAACGCGCAAAGTCTTTCAGCTGCGGAGCAATCCTGTGCTTGAGCGTTTCCAAATCGTATTCCTCGCTCATCCCTGCGCAAGACACTACGTATTTCCAGCCGTTCTCTGAACCGTCTCCGCAAGGGCACGCAACTGCGTTGATTCCAAGGCGCCACGCGCCGATGCTCGTGCAGAATCCGTAACGATCCCATTCAGCCTGGGCCGCCGCCATTTCTTCCACGATCCGATCCCGAATGTCGCGCGGCTGGCTCTGCAGTTCCTGCATGACCTCGTGCTTCCTGGTTTCGTCGGATATCGACCAGAAGACTCTACCGGCCGCAGCCTGCCAAAGCTTGAGCCGAGTCCCGATGCCCGTTCTCATTTGCACCTGGGCAGGTCCTGATACGCGGGCGACATAGATCACTTCCGAGCCGGCCTGAATGTTGAGCGCGACCGTGGAGGCCCTCATCTGGTCCGCGAAGTCCTGCAAAAAAGGGCTCAACGCCTGGACACCGGCGACGCTGTCCATGACAGCGTAACTCCATGACATCGTTGCAGGACCCAGTTTGTACTTCTTGAGCGCACTGTCATACACCAGGTGCTTCGTGGTTGCCAGCGTGTAGGTCAAGCGTGTCACCGTCGACCGGGCGAGCCCTGTGCTTCGCGCGATTTCCTCGTTGCCCATGGCGGTGACGTCACGAGTGAACAGCGCAAGGATGTCCAGGCCGCGGCTCAGCGCTGTGACGAAATGCCTTGAATCCTTTTTCTCGTCCAGCGTCGCGCGCAGATCGGTCAATAAGTTTGAAGTTCGAGCCAAGACACTTATCCGTAGAAGTCGACGCCGGAAGTGTAGAGCATGCTCCTGCCCCATCACGTATCGCCCTACTGGCGTCCTGCTGCTTTTTTAATTCTGCTATGCAGTATATATTACTGCACATTGACACATGAAGTGCGCATCCATAGAATCCAGCCCAAGGCTTGACGGGCGCCCTCCGAGGCGCAAGAAGTCCGTACAACATGGGAGATTGGTTATGAGCGCAACGCGGTCCGTGCTCGAAGGCGTAGTCGTCATCGATGCATCAAGGGTTCTGGCGGGTCCGTATGCAGGTCAGATTCTTGGTGACCATGGCGCAGACGTCATCAAGGTAGAGTCCTTCGACGGCGACGACACAAGACGCTATGGACCTCCAGTCGCGGATGGGAGCGCGCCCTACTACCAGGGCCTCAATCGCAACAAGAAGAATGTCGCGCTGGATCTGAATTCAGACAGCGGGCTCGACGCACTCCTTTCGCTTCTGGCATCTGCCGATGTGCTGATCGAGAACTTCAAGTTGAGCACTTGGCGCAAGTGGGGCATCGATGACCTGTCGACGCTGTCGGCAAGGTTCCCCCGACTGGTCCATTGCCGGATTTCCGGATTCGGGGAGACCGGTCAGTTCGGCGGGTTGCCGGGTTATGACGCCGCCATTCAAGCCATGTCGGGTCTCATGAGCACCAATGGCGATCCCGCTGTGAACGCGGCGCGGATTGGCATCCCTTTGGTGGACGCAGCCACGGGCATGCAGGCGGCGCTTGGCGTCATGCTTGCGCTCTATGAACGCGAGCGTTCAGAAAAGGGGCAAATGGTGGAGGCCACGCTTTACGACACGGCGTTGTCCCTGCTTCATCCCCACGCCGCCAACGTGCTCTATGGCGGCGAAGCCCCCCGGACAGGGAATGGGCATCCGAATCTGGTGCCGTACGACCTGTACCAGACGGGCACGATTCCCATCTTCATCGCAGTTGGCAATGACCGGCAGTTTGCGACGCTTTGCCGACATCTTGGCCTCCAGGAAATCGTCCAGGACGCCACTTACGCGACCAACATCGGCCGTTTGACCCATCGCGCCCAACTCACCGCGCGCCTGGCGGAAAAGCTGCTCGAGCACGATGGCATGAACCTGTTTTCCACGCTCATGGCGGCGGGCGTGCCCTGCGCCCCTGTTCTGACCGTTGACGAAGCCCTGAAGCTGCAGCACACCCGCGACCGAGAGATGGTTCTTGAAATGGACGGCTACCGCGGCGCCGGCATCCCCATCAAGCTTAGCCGCACGCCCGGAAGCTTGCGCTTCGTGCCGCCCGGCATCGGCCAGCACAACGCAGAGATCTTTGCCAAGTTCGGCATCGCTTCAGAGCAGGCACTGACGACAGAATCTGAAAACTGAAGTCTCGATCACTGATCGAGACAGAAATTACCCCTAAAAAAGTACGAGGAGACATACACATGACGAAGAATCGAGTTCCACGGCGCGCGGCCGCGGCTGCGGCCCTATTGCTGGCGTCCGGCTTCGGGGCAACGGCCGCGACAGCCGAAACGGCCTATCCCAGCAGGCCGGTCACAATCATCGTACCGTTCGCCGCGGGCGGATCGACGGACGTCCAGGCGCGGCTCGTCGCAAAGAGCCTGCAGGCAGTGATGGGGCAGCCGTTCGTCGTGGAGAACAAGGCAGGCGCATCGGGTTCGATCGGCGCGCGTGCAGCAGCAGCCTCAAAGCCCGATGGATACACGCTCTTGTTCGGCACCACCTCAACCGCGTCGGAGACCGTGCTGAACAAAGAGGCTGGCTTTGACATCAGGACCGACTTCACTCCCATCAGCATGATCACCAACGTCCCATTCATGATGGCAGTGTCCTGCAGCTCAGGCATCAAGACCCCTGCCGACCTGGTGAAGCGGGCAAAGGAGAACCCTGGAAAGCTCAATTACGCATCCTGGGGCTACGGCAGCACAGGCAACATCATCGGCGAAATGCTCAAGCTGGCCACCAAGACCGATTTAACGCACGTGCCTTACAAAGGCGAGTCGCCCGCTGCGATGAGCGTGATAAGCGGCGAAACCGACCTCGCGTTCCTTTCGCCGGTCCAGCTACCCCAAGTCAAAGCCGGCAAGCTTTGCGCGATTGCTATCACGGGCGGCAAGCGCATGAGTGCGCTGCCAGACGTGCCCACCATCGAGGAAGCCGGAATACAGGGCGTGCATATGCCCATGTGGTCTGGACTCATGGTCCCTGCAAAAGCATCGAACGACGTGGTCGCCACCCTTTCCCACGCGTTAGACAAGGCACTGAAATCCGACGACCTGGTCAAGGCCGCCAACAGCATGTCTCTCGAGATCATCGGCAGCTCGCCTGAGGCCTTCAAGGATCAGATCAACGGCGACATCAAGACCGTCACGGACCTATCTCAGAAGACCAAACTTCGCCAGGAATGATCTTCGCTCTCGACGCAGGCCGCAGCCAGCGTCGAGAAATCACTAAAACGGAACATCAGATCATGTACGAATTTTGTAGTGTCTCTCACGAAGACAAGTTGTGCATCATTACGATCAATCGCCCCGCCTTACGCAATGCGTTGCATCGGCCGGCGAACCTCGAGCTGCAACAAGCCTTCGACGATTTTCAAAACAACCCTGATCTGAGGGTGGCGATTCTGACAGGCGCAGGCGACGACGCGTTCTGCGCAGGCAACGATCTTAAATACCAAGCAGCCGGCAACGATACGACCTACCCCGAGGCGGGCTTCGGCGGCATCACGGCGAGGTTTGCCATGAACAAACCCGTCATTGCTGCCGTAAACGGGCTCGCCATGGGTGGGGGGTTCGAGATTGCCCTCGCCTGCGATCTCATCGTAGCGTCTGAAAACGCATTCTTCGCGCTACCGGAGCCCTTGGTGGGACTGGCCGCGATTTGCGGCGGGATACTCAGATTGCCCCAGCAAATCCCGACGAAACAGGCAATGGGCATCATCCTTACTGGGCGCCGCGTCATGGCGCAAGAAGCCCAGACGCTGGGTTTCGTCAATGAAGTGGTTCCTAGGGGCGAAGCCCTGAACGCCGCCCGCCGCTGGGCGGACCAAATACTGAAATGCTCACCGATGTCGGTCAAGGCGTCGAAAGAGCTGGCCTACAAGGGCATCCAAAACAGCAATCTAGAAGAGATGTATCCCATCCAAAAGACCTTTCCCGCAGTCAAAGCGCTATACGCGAGCCGTGACAGGACTGAAGGCGCAAAGGCGTTCGCTGAAAAGCGAGCGCCAGTGTGGACGAACGAGTCGTAGGCTGCAGACCGGATCGGTAGCTGCGCCGTCAACAACCAGAATTCTATGGACGCCAAACAAATCCGGCAGTTCATCGTGTTGAGCGAGACCCGCAGCTTCAGCGTGGCGGCGCAGAAGCTGCACCTGAGCCAATCGGCACTTTCCACTTCCATTCGAAAGCTGGAGGAGGAGTTTGACTGCCAGTTGTTCCATCGCACCAGCCGCGGTGTGGACCTGACCGTTGCTGGTCAGGCTGCGGCGGTGGAGTTGCGCGCTGCGGCGGTGAACCTGCGCCTGGCCCGGGAAAGAGCCCGCCTCGCCCTGGCGGGCGATGGAAATACGTTGCGACTGGGATTCGTCGGAACTGCAGTCCGAACAGTGTTGCCTGAGCTTCTGGCCAGATTCTGCGGTCAGTACCCACAGTTCAGACTTGAGCTGCATGAATCCACGAACTCACAGCTGATAGAACGTATCAGGGCAGGCGAGATCGATGCCGGACTCGGCCGACTTCCCACCGAGTCGAATTCCGACCTAGCCTTCACCCACTTGCTGGATGACCATTTAACCATTGCGCTGCCACAAAGCCACCCGCTGGCCGAGAACGAAGAGGTCACGTTGGCGCAGATCGCTCCCTATCCATTCATTCATTACACAGGCGAGGTCCAGGCTGCCTTGGCGCCCTTGATCGACGCCTTGTTTGAAGCGGAAGGCCTGACACCGAACATTACCCACAGGGCCGTTCAGGTGCAGACCGTGATCGTTCTGGTCGAGGCGGGATTGGGGCTATCTCTCGTGCCCGCCAGTTTGGCCAAACGATTTTCCCCGCAAGTCGCCGTCCGAGCCATCTCTGGGATCGAAGCTCCGCGCCTGAACCTGGGCCTTATCAACCTGCGCAAAGGCGAGACGCACCTCTACTCATGCTTCCGGGATTCAGCACTCGGTTGGAAGCAGCAGAGAAGTCAGGTGGCCGGATGACAAATTTCGGGATCACGACTCCAAGTCGGGAAGTGGCTGCGCCTCCCATCCAGAGAGTTTCTCGATGGCCCGCGCAACCCTGAGCACGAGCGCCTCGTCGAAATATCGACCTACGATTTGGACAGCCATGGGCAGCCCTTGCGACGAAAGCCCGATCGGTACACTGATGGCCGGATGTCCAGTGACATTGAACGCATAGGCCTGCGCGGGCCAGCCGTGCACCGTCCCCGCAGAAGTAAACGCCGGGGCAGTGTCCAGCGTTACCGCAGTGAGCACCACATCGCAGCGTTCGAAAACAGTGTCCATGCGCGCCGCGAGTTCACGGCGCAAGCGCAAGGCATTCAGATAATCTTCGGAAGATACCGCTGCACCCTGGACCAATCGGGACAACGTAATGTGGCCATAGTCCAGCGGCCGACTGCGCAGGTCTTTGGCGTGGAGCGCAAAAGACTCGGCCGCCAGGATCACCCGCCCTACCGCCACGCATTCTTCATCGTCGGGCAGGCACACCTCGACCATATTGGCTTGTTCCTGCGCCAGCCATTGGCTAGCCCGGTCAAAGCCTCGAAGGAATTCAGCAGACGTCTGGGCAAGATGCTGAAACCGCGAGCGCGCCACGCCGATCCGCAACCCGCGAACTCCGATATCCAACGTCGAGCAATAATCATCTACAGGCTCGTCAGCGCTGCCGGGATCTCTCGGGTCGTGCCCAGCAAGCACCTGTAGCCCGATGGCGGTATCCTCCACACTGCGTGCCAAGGGACCACAGTGGTCCAATGTCCAGGCTAGGGGAAACACGCCGTGTCGCGAGACTCTACCGTAAGTCGGCTTCAGGCCGACGACACCGCACCATGCGGCCGGAATGCGGATCGAACCACCTGTGCAACTACCCAACGCAAGCCGCGTATAACCGGCCGCGACGGCAGCGCCTGACCCCGACGATGATCCGCCAGGAATATGGCGCAAACTCCACGGGTTACGCGCTGGCGGGAATGGCAGATCAAAACTGGGACCGCCCAAGGCGAATTCATGCGTGGCCAGTTTTCCCAGCACGATCGCGCCGGCATCTTTCAGGCGTTGCACACTCCCCGCATCCTGCTCGGCGATGTGATCCAAACGTAACTTCGAATGGCAGGTCGTCGGTTGACCAGCAAGATCGTAGATGTCTTTGACCGCAACAGGAATTCCGTGCAAGACCGGCAGATTGTCGGCACCCTGTTCGCGACGCCGCAAGTCGCAGGCGCGAGCCTCATTCAAGGCATACTCGCGGTTCAACTGAGTGAACGCATGAATGCGGGTGTCGCAGGCGTTGATTCGGTCAAGCGCAGCCCTGACCAGTTGCTCGGATTTGACGGCGCCAGACCGCAGCGCGCGCGCCATTTCGCTAATGGAAAGTTCCCTGCTCACAACGCCCCTCTCGAACGGGAAATGACAGTGTGGATGCCTGAGAGGCCATCGCTCTCGACGATGCCGTTGATCAGGGCGCGCTGACGCTGCAACACGGTGAACTCGTGGAGAACCAAATCCATTCTATCCAGTGGCACAACGATGCGCTGTTCAGCAAGCGCATCCATCAAGCCCTGCAACGACTGCTGATCGCCGCCATGGCCCACAATGTGGGCACGCCCATTACATCCGCTCGATGTTGGCATCTTCAACTACCTTTTTCCACTTGGCCACATCGTCAGCAACGAAACTGCCGGAGTCCGGCACATTCTTCCAGAACGGCACACTGCCCATGTCCATCAATCGGGCCTTGATTTTCTCGTCGCCCAGGATCACCTTGATCTTGTCATTGATCTTCTGTTGAATCTCCACCGGCGTCCCCTTGGGAACCATGAGCACATTCCAGGCGGTTTCATTGAAGCTCTTCAACAGTTCGGGATTCTGCTCGCTCAAGCTCTTCAACTCGGGCATCAACGGCGAGCGTTCGCCACCACCCATCCCGATACTTTTGACCTTGTTGTCCATGACGAACGGCTTGGCGGTGGACAGCATGTCGAAAGTGATATCGACTTGGCCAGCTACGACACTACTCATCGCAGGTGCTGCACCTTGAAAAGGAACATGCAGCAGCTTGATACCCGTCGCCAGTGTGAAGACTTCAGCAGCCATGTGCGAGGACGTCCCATAGCCGGCAGAGGCGTAGCTGATTTTCTCGGGATTCTGCTTTGCGAGCTTGATCAGATCGTTGACAGAAGAGACCTCCAGACTGTTGCGAGAGAACAGAATCATCGGGCCGCTATTGATCGTCACTACGGCATCCAATTGCGTTAGAAGGTCGTAGCCTGGTGCCTTGTAGAGCGCGGCGGAGATGGTCTGGGCGGTCGTACCCATCAGCAGTGTATACCCGTCGGGCTTGGCACCCGTCACATAGCGCGTACCGATGTTCCCCCCAGCACCCGACTTGTTCTCGACGACGACGTTGACACCGAGACTATCGCCAAGCTCCTTCCCGATGATGCGGCCAATAACATCCGTCCCACCGCCCGGTGGAAACGGGATCACCAATGTGATGGGGCGCTCTGGCCATGCGGCGTGAGCCGGTGCAAGCGCGAGAGTCAACAGCGCACCATAAAAGATTCTGCAATATTTTTTCATTTATTCATTTCCCCAAGCTACGTCGCTGATTTCGTTATCGAGTCTGCACAATGGTTCTTTCAAACCATGAGTCGACACTCTAGTGATGCCCTCCCGAGGCGTCCAATTCAAAAGGTTGAAGCCACTATCTGCATCCTCGATAGGCACCTTGCATGAGGAGCACCCCCAAAAAAAGGCGCAACCATCCAGGAAGACGGCTTCTGGTCTAGTGACGCTGCTGGCACGATCCTGGGCGCCGCCGCCGCACCCGGCTTCAGCCAGCCGCGAAAGCATCTCCCCTGTGGCCGAGTTGTTGATAACGCCGTGAGGCAAGATTCCATTCGTTTGTCAGCAAGAGCTTGACCTGCTTCGACCCAGCCACGGTCAACCGCGCACGTTTGGGAAAAAGCTTGGTTCCAACACCTCCGCCCTTCTCAGGTGCCCGCGCACCCAAACTGACTTATCTGCACACATAAGACATAGGCGCGAGCAATCCCCGCCCCAAGGGATTTCCCCAGTGCAGGACATAAAAAGCGAAATTTTTACATAAAAATTCAAACCCGAATCCAGAGACCTCTTTGCATACGGCCGCCTTTCTGATTAATCTAATCACAAAATACATTAGAGAATCCAATGGAGACACAGCCGAACCAACGATCACTCTCGGCAGCCGTCCTATACACAGGCTGTAGAAGCTCCACCGCTCGACAGGGCCGCGGCAAGGGTATCGGGATATTCGCTCTGGCCGGCCCACGCCAGTTGATTGCGTTGGGCGAGCGGGCAACGCCGGAAAATCCCTCCTATCTGGCATTTGGTCGCAGCGGTCGCGTGCTTTATGCCGTGCATGGCGATGGCACGACGGTCAGCGCATACCAGGTAGCGGAGGACGGCGGGCTGGCGCCTATCGGCGCGCAAGATTGCGGCGGCAGGAATCCCGTTCATCTGCTCGTGAGCCGCTCAGGACGCTGGCTGATGGTGGCGAACTACGCCACCGGAACCCTCAGCGCGCTGCCCATTCTCGCCAATGGCGCATTGGGGCCCGTTGCGTCGTCGCTCTCCTTGCCCGGAGACGCCGGGCCACATCGCACGCAGCAAACGGGTGCTCACCCGCACCAGCTTGTCTACCACCCTGCCAGCGACTGGATCGCGGTGCCGGACAAAGGGACGGACGCCATTCATACCGTGCGCATCGACGAGGCAACGGGCGCATTGCAATGGCAAGGCAACGCGCGCCTACCCGCCGGCAGCGGCCCTCGCCACCTCGTTTTCAGCCCCGACGGCGCCACTGCATGGGTCACGCTGGAACTGTCCAGCCAGGTTCTTGCCGCCGCCGTATGCCCCGACAGCGGCACGTTCACCCCCACGCAGCGGCTATCGACCCTGCCGGACACCTACACGGGCGACAACACCGCCGCCGGCATTGTGTTGCTGTCCGATGACCGCCTGTTTGTTTCCAACCGAGGCCACGGCAGCGTCGTTGCGTTCAGCGTCCAAGGGGGCCGAATGACGTCCCCACGCTGGTACCTCACGCACGGCACGATTCCTCGCTTCATTACGGCGACGCCTGATCAGCAGCGCCTGTGGGTCGCCAACGAGGACAGCGATGTCATCGAGTGCCTGGATGGCGCCGGCCCGCTTCAACCGATCGCTCTCACCGGCAGCCCCGTCTGCATCGTATTCAAGCCCGGAGTTTCAACATGACGCAGTCCCCCCTTCCCCGCCAAGCCCCAATCCGCGCCACTTACATGCGCGGCGGCACAAGCAAAGGCGTGTTCTTCACGCTTGACGACCTGCCTGATTGCGCACGTCACCCCGGCGTGCCCCGCGACGCGCTGATGCTGCGTGTAATCGGCAGCCCAGACCCCTATGGCAAACAGATTGACGGAATGGGCGCAGCGACCTCAAGCACCAGCAAAGTCGTGATCGTCAGCCGCAGTGAGCGCGACGACTGCGATGTGGACTATCTGTTCGGCGCCGTCGCCATCGAAGGTGCGGTGGTCGACTGGAGCGGCAATTGCGGCAACCTCACCTCGGCCGTCGGCCCATTCGCGATCCAGCGCGGGCTGGTCGATGCCCCAGCCGAGGGTTGGGCCACGGTTCGCATCTGGCAAGCGAATATCCAGAAACGAATCGTGGCGCATGTTCCCGTCAGTGGAGGCCAGGTGGTGGAACTGGGTGACTTCACGCTGGACGGCGTGACGTTCCCCGCTGCCCAGGTCAAGCTCGAGTTCCTGGATCCCGGCGCCGATGCCGATAGCGAAGGCGGCGCCATGTTTCCCACGGGCAACCGTATCGATACCTTGCGAGTGCCCGGGGTTGGCGATGTACAGGCCACTCTGATCAACGCCGGCAACCCGACGATCTTCGTCGCTGCCTCGGCGCTCGGTCTGCAGGGCAACGAATTGCAGCAGGACGTCAACAACAACGCCGAACTGTTGGCCCGCTGCGAAGCGATCCGTGCACATGCAACGGTTGCGATGGGCCTGGCCGCCAGCGCTCAGGAAGCGACCGAGAAGCGCCCACACACGCCAAAACTCGCCTTCGTCGCCAAGCCCACCGGCTACATCGCGTCCGATGGCAAACCCGTCGATACCGCATCCATCGACATCTGCGCTCGAATCCTGTCAATGGGCAAGCTGCACCACGCCATGACGGGAACCGGCGCCGTTGCCATCGCGGTTGCCGCTTCCATTCCCGGCACTCAGGTTTCAGAACTGTTGGGCAACTCCGCCCGCGCGGAGATTCGTTTTGGGCATCCGTCCGGCACCTTGAACGTCGGCGCACAGGCGGCGCAACACGACGGCGAATGGGTCGTCGAAAAAGCCCTGATGAGCCGGTCGGCCCGTCGCCTGATGGACGGCCAGGTCTATGTGCCCGAATCCCTTGTTCTGTAATTGCCACGCATCATGAACGATCTTCCTATTCTGCCGCTGGCCGGCCGCACGATTCGCTACGTCCCGATTGCCAGCCTGCCCGGTGTGGAGCGGCTTCCCTTTTCCCTGCGCATCCTGCTTGAAAATCTGGCGCGGCAAGCGCGCCAGGGACTGGATACCGCGTCCGAGATGTCCGCGCTGTTGAATCGCGACACCGGGGCCGGACTCACCTTCTACCCAGCGCGCGTCTTCGGCCAGGACATTCTTGGTCAGGTCATGCTGGTGGACATGGCGGGCCTGCGCGATGCCGTCGCCGATGCAGGCGGCGACGCCAGCGCGGTGCGCCCCAGGGTGCCGGTAGACGTCATCATTGACCACTCGCTGCAGGTGGACCGCTGGGCCAGCGCCGACGCGCGCCAGGTCAATCTGGACAAAGAGTACGAACGCAATGGCGAGCGCTTCGCGTTCTTGCGCTGGTGCAGCAGCAGCTTCGAAGGCGTGCGTATCGTGCCGCCGGGCAAAGGAATCATGCATCAGATCCATCTTGAAAACATCGGGCAGGTGGTTCGCATCGAGCCACATCAGGGCGAGGACTTGGCCATTCCCGATACCTGTGTCGGCACCGACAGTCATACGCCCATGATCAACGGCCTGGGCATCCTGGGCTGGGGCGTGGGCGGCATCGAAGCAGAAGCCGTGATGGTCGGAAAGCCGGTTGCGCTGGCCTTGCCCGAAGTGGTAGGCGTCGAGGTGCGCGGCCAGTTACGCGAAGGCGTCATGCCCACGGATCTTGTACTGACCATCACGCAGCAGATGCGCAAGATCGGGGTGGTAGGCCAGTTCGTCGAGTTCTTCGGCAACGGCCTCGAAACCCTGTCCCTAGGAGACCGGGGGATGATCGCAAATATGGCACCGGAATACGGCGCCACGGCGGTCTATTTCCCCATCGACCACCGCACCCTGTCCTACCTTCGCATGACAGGCCGCGACGAATCCCAACTGGAACTGGTGGAGGCCTATGCCAAGGCGCAGGCCCTCTGGCGCGATGCCGCCACGCCGGCGCCGGTGTTCGACCGTGTCATCACCATCGTGCTGGACGACATCGCTCCGTGTCTTGCCGGCCCGCGCAACCCCGAAGATCGCGTGCTGTTGGGCGAGGCGAGGCGCGCGTTCGAACAGCATCACATCGACATCGCCGGGGTACCCGTGGATGACCGTCGCAAGGTGGCCGTGCAGGGCGCGGACTACGCGCTGCACGACGGCGCCGTCGTCATTGCAGCCATCACCAGTTGCACCAACACGGCCAACCCGGTCAACATGATGGCGGCGGGCCTGGTGGCGAAGAAAGCCGTTGCTTTGGGACTGCGCACGCAGCCGTGGGTAAAGACGTCGCTGGTGCCCGGTAGCCATGTGACCGCCGCAGTGCTGGAAAAGGCCGGGTTGCAAAACGCCCTGGATACCCTGGGCTTTCACGTCGCAGGCTTTGGCTGCACGACATGCAACGGCGGCTCCGGCCCGCTGCCCCAGCCCATCGCAGACGCCATCGAACATGAAAAGCTGGTGGCCACCGCCGTGTTGTCCGGCAATCGGAATTTTGAAGGCCGCATCCATCCCAATGTGCGCGCCGCCTATCTGGCGTCGCCCGCCCTGGTCGTCGTGTATGCGCTGACCGGCACGCTGCTGCGCGACGTCACCACCGACCCCATCGGGTTGGATAAGGCCGGCAACCCTGTGTACCTGCGAGACGTCTGGCCCACCGCCGCCGAGATCGCCGCGCTGGTGGACACCACGTACGAGCCGGAAATCTTCCGCGCCAAATACGCGGATCTTTTCGACGGCGGCCCGCAGTGGGATGCGCTATCGGGTAAGGCCAGCGAACGTTTCAACTGGCAGCCCGACAGCACCTACATCCGCCAGCCCCCGTACTTCGACGGGCTGCGTGCGCAACCCTCGCCGGTGTCCGACATCATCGGCATGCGGCCGCTCGCCATCCTTGGCGACTCCGTCACCACGGACCATATTTCGCCCTCTGGCGCGATCAGCCTGGGCACGCCCGCCGCCGATTTCCTGCTGACCAAAGGCGTGCAAAAGGCGGACTTCAACAACTACACCACACGCCGCGGCAACCATGACGTCGCTGTGCGTGCCACGTTCGCGAACATCCGCCTGCGCAACCGTATCGTCCCCAGCGTAGAAGGCGGCTATACACGCCTGATGCCCGAAGGCGAGCAAATGCGGATCTTCGAGGCGGCAGAGGCCTACCTGCAACGCAAAACGCCGCTTACCGTGATTGCGGGCCGCAACTACGGGTGCGGTTCATCGCGCGACTGGGCGGCCAAGGGCGTGGCATTGCTAGGCGTGAAGACCGTGATCGCCGAAAGCTTCGAACGCATCCATCGCACCAATCTCGTGGGCATGGGCATATTGCCCTTGCAGTTCGAACCGGGCACCACGGCCGATTCGCTGGCGCTGGACGGCTCTGAAACGATTGATGTCCTGGGCTTGACCGAACAACTAGCTGTTGGTGATCGTGTCAAGGCCGACATTCACCGAGCTGACGGCACCACGACCACGATTGCGCTGATCGTGCGGCTGGACACGACCGAGGACGTCGAATACTGGCGCCATGGCGGAATCATGCCTCTCGTCTGGCGAGACTACCTCCACCAGAACAGCCACCCCTAACCCCCTCCCCGCGGCGCGAAAGGCTCGCCCGGCATCGACCGGGCGGGGCATCGTTCGCTCCGCGATTCCATAACCACAACAAAGCCAAGAGACAAATCCATGCTTACCCTGCTTGCCTACGGGATGATCATCGCGTTCATGGCCCTCATCATGAGCGGACGGGCCACCGCCTTGATCGCCTTGATCACTGTTCCCATTCTGTTCGCCCTGCTTGGGGGCTTCGGCCCGGAGATCGGCCCGATGGTCATGAGCGGCCTGCGCGCCATTGCGCCGACCGGCGTATTGCTCATGTTTGCCATTCTGTACTTCGGCCTGATGATCGACGTGGGGCTGTTCGACCCGCTGATCCGCGCCATCGTCCGCGTCTGCCAGGGAGACCCCATGCGCGTGATCGTGGGCTCCACCCTGCTCGTACTGCTGGTGTCGCTGGATGGCGACGGCTCAACGACCTACCTGCTGTGCCTGACGGCCATGTTGCCCTTGCACCGCCAACTGGGGATCAATCCGCTGATCCTGCCCTGCCTGGCGATGCTGAGCAACAGCATCATGAACATCTCGCCCTGGGGCGGCCCGACGGCACGCGTCATGAGCGCGCTTCACCTGGATGCCTCTCAAGTCTTCCTGCCGCTGATTCCCGGCATGATCGCCGCGTCCGCCGTGACACTGATCATCGCATGGTGGTTCGGCCGCCGTGAACGCGCCCGGCTCAAGACCATTCAGTGGCGCGACGCCGCGCCGGTCATGGAACCTCCGCTGGGCGGCAACGTGCAGCTATCCAGCCATCCTCGCAGCAAGCCGCTGATGATCTTCAACCTGGTGCTGACCTGCGCGCTGATGGTCGGGCTGGTAGCCGGCGTACTGCCATTGCCGCTGCTGTTCATGGGCGCATTCGCAATCGCAATCTCGGTGAACTTCCCGTCGCTGCAAGACCAGAAGGAGCGCATGGCCGCGCACTCGGCAAGCGTGGTTGCCGTGGTCTCGGTAATTTTTGCCGCAGGCATCTTCACCGGCATCCTGTCGGGCACGAAGATGACTGACGCCATCGCCCAAAGTGTGATCGGCATCATCCCGGAGTCGGCGGGAAATTTCCTTCCGCTGATCACGGCTCTGCTCAGCGCACCAATGACATTCTTCCTGTCGAACGACGCCTTCTACTTCGGTGTCGTGCCGATTCTGGCGGAGGCGGGCAAGGCCTACGGCATCGCGCCGGAGATCATCGCACGCGCCTCGTTGCTGGGGCAGCCGGTCCACCAATTGAGCCCCCTGGTGGCGGCGAACTATGTATTGATAGGCATCGCGGGCGTGGAATTCGGCGCGCATCAGCGGTTCACGTGGAAATGGGCCGTGCTGCTGGCACTAGTGATGATTGTTGTGGCCGGCTTGATCGGCGTGGTACCGCTGTACTGAGAGCGCAGCATCAAAGCCCAGACTGAAGCAATTTTCCAAAGCACATTACAGAAAAACTGAGGAGACAACCGTGGAAATTCATACGGCTATTGAGCATGACATCCAGAACGAACCCCGGCGCCGCGCCATGCGTTCCTTGTCGGGCCTGGCCCTGGCGGCGCTGTCCCTGCCGCTATCCCGCATGAGCTTGGCGGCGGGCCAGTATCCCGAAAAGGCCATCTCGCTGATCGTCCCGCAGCCTGTCGGCGGCGATGCGGATGCCGTCTGCCGGCTGCTGCAACCGCTTTGGCAGAAGGCACTGGGCCAGTCCGTGATCGTGGACAACCGCGCCGGAGCTGCAGGCAACATCGGCACCGCAGCCGGGTCCCGCGCGCCGAATGACGGTTACACGCTGACGTTTGTGAACCAGGGAACGATGACCATCAACCCCTTTCTGTACAAAGACCCTGGCTTTCAGGTGGCCGATCTTGCGCCCGTTAGCCTCATGACGTCGATTGATCTGATCATCTGTGCGCATCCGTCGGTACCCGCCGCGAACCTGGCCCAGTTCCTGGCGCTTGCCCGCAAACAGCCTGGCGGCTTCACCTACGGCACTGCCGGCAACGGCAGTGCCAATCACCTTGCAGGCGAAATGCTCAAGTCCATGGCGGGCGTCGATCTCGTTCATGTGCCCTATCGGGGCGGCGGCCCGGCAATGATCGGTGTATTGGGCGGCGAGATTTCCACGGTCGTTGCCTTTCCGTTGGCCGCGTTGCCGCACATACGCTCTGGCAAGCTAAAGGCCTTGGCCATTACCGGCAGCCAGCGCAACCCCGCGCTGCCGGACGTGCCCACGGTGGCTGAAAGCGGCGTGCCGGGATATGAATTCACGTCGTGGATGGGCCTGATCGCGCCCAAGGGAACGCCCTCGGACCGGATTGAAATTGTGGCCGAGGCCACGCGGCAAGCCATGGGAGATCCGTCTGTCCGTCAGCGCCTGAACGACGCAATGACCACACCTGTTGCGGGCGGACCGCAAGCGCTACGGGAAATCATCAAGAAGGATTCGGAAAAGATGTCCGCGCTGATATCCAAGTTCCAGCTCAAAATCGACTGATACTCGCGGCGGCGGTCGCTACGCGGCTTCATCAACGGCGACGCGCTAAAATCCTGCCATGGAGAAGACAAAGGAACTTACCTCGGTACAAGCCCGCGTTGTCCGCGAGATCGTGGCACTGGTGCGCCGCGAGAAACGCGAGGCGGGCAGCCCTCTGGCAGAAGTCGCACTTGCGGAAGCGATCGGGACGTCGCGAAGCCCCGTACAGGTCGCCTTGCGGCATCTTTCGGAGTTGGGCATCGTGCACCGGGACGCCAACCGCCGCTTCGTGCTTACACGCGCTGCGCAGGACCTGGAAGAAGAAGCGAGGACCTTGCTCGCTGAGCCTGATGACCCTCTCTACGACAGGATCGTCCGCGCACGGCAAGCGGGGGAACTGCCCGACGAAGTCAGCGAAGCTCAGTTGATGAGGCTATTCGGCGTCGCGCGCAGCACCCTGCGAAAAGCACTAGCCCGGATCGCAAAAGAGGGGTGGGTGGAACAACGGGTCGGCAGCGGTTGGATGTTCCTGCCTATGATCGACTCCCCGCAGGCCTACGAAGAGAGCTATTTGTTCCGACAGTCCATAGAACCCGCCGCGATTCTGAGCCCGTGGTTCACAGCAAATCGAAGCGAGCTCCAGGGCCTGATCCGGGAACAGCGGTTCATCGTTGACGGCGGCTATCAAACGATGACTGCAATTGAGCTATTTGAAGCAAACTGCCACTTCCATGAAACTATCGCAAAATGGTCTGGCAATCGATTTGCGCTGCAGACAATTCAACGCCTTAATGAACTCCGCCGCCTGGTAGAGTATCGGCAGGCTGGGGCGCGTGCGCCACGGCGCACCCAGGCAGAAGAGCATCTGGCCATTCTCGCCGCGATTCAAACGCAGGATCTTATAGAGGCTGCTGGGCTGATGCGCAAACATCTCGAGGATGCCAGACGCGCGAAGGTCTACGGACAGAGCGGGTTCTCTGCCAATGCAGTCCAGGACCGGGGAAAAGGCGTCTTCGCACTCCAAGCGACGGAAGATCCCACAGCTTCCACCCGAGAAAGGTCTTGATCCGCTTCGCATTGCGATACGCATAGCAGTACAACACGCGGAAGCCTCCGACGCTCTTCAAAGTACTGGGACAGCAGGAGCAGATCGCGTGCGCGCGAAATTGCACTTCTTGTTAACCGGTAGATGAAAATGCCGGCCCACGCGTAAAGCTGCCAAGTGTATCCAACTCTCCCCCAATCATGCTATACCGCGGCCTGAATTGCTGCACAGAAGGCATGGCTCCTCCCTTCGAACGGCAGCTTCAGGACGAGGCTGTGTGGAAACTCCACTCGCCCTAACAACCACAGCGCATTCGCGAGGACCGCATCAACTTGGGCGGTCCTCACTTCGATTTTTCGACGCGAGACGCCCTAAAGGCTGTTTGAGCGGCGCGGATAGGATTTGAAGTGCGTCATTGGTCACAAGAAGGGCTCAGCCCCCCATCGACAGCATCGCTTTCATCGTTTGCTTGAAGCCCAGGATGCGCATGACTCGCTTAAGGTTATAGGCCAGTACATTCAAGCTCATCTCCGTGCTCACATTTCCCAAGCGACGAGTTAGGAAGTGCGTATAGCCCATCCAATGCTTGAACGTGCCGAACACATGTTCCACCGTGCGCCGCCGCACCTTCATTGCATCTGGCATTCGGTCTAGACGGCGCTGCGCCGCCTCAAGCACGGCCTCATGTTCCCATCGACTGATGCGCCGATACGCGCTAGGTGTGCATCGCTCCTTCATAGCGCATTGTGGGCAGGCACTACTCCAGTAGCGCCGCAATTGAAGACCATTCTCCTCTCGCGTAAACCGGTGGATGGCGCGCTGGCCCGCAGGGCACTGGTACTCGTCGTCCTTCGCGATGTAAATGAAGTCCGAACGGTCGAAGCGGCCTTCGGCCTTGGCATTGGAAGTCGTCGGCTTGGGCAAGATCGCATCAATACCTGTCTCTGCACATGCCTTGATCTGAGGCGCGCTGTAGTAGCCACGATCGGCAATCGCGCGCAGTCGCTTCTTGCCCATCGCCTCCCGCGCAGCTTGTGTCATCGATGCCAAGAAGTCCCTGTCATGTCCTCGGTTCGTCACTTCGTGCGCGACGATCAGATGGTGCTTGGCTTCGACAACCATCTGCACGTTGTAGCCGACCATCCCCGAGCCCCGACCGCTGGTGGCCATCGAGCGGGCATCCGGGTCGGTCACCGACAGTTGACCGTCTGGACTGTCTTTGAGCTTCTCCTTGACTTCATCAAGCGTGCGCATTTGTTTGCGCAGACGTTCGATCTTGTCATTGAGCCGATTGGTCCTGGCCTCGATCTCGACAGGTTGCGTTCGGTCGGCTGTGTCGAGCGCCGCCAGATAGCGGTGGATGCTCTCCTCAATCTGCTGCTGACGTTTGTCTATCTTGGCAGCCGTGAAGTTCTTGTCGCGCGTGTTGACTGCCTTGAACTTACTTCCATCAACGGCAACCAGGGCTTGGCTGAATAGCTTGAGATCTCGGCATACGGCAACAAACCGCCGGCAAACGTTGCGAATGCCCGAGCCATTGTCACGGCGGAAATCGGCGATGGTCTTGAAGTCTGGCGCCAGACGGCCGACGAGCCACATCAGTTCGACGTTGCGTTGGCACTCTCGCTCGAGTCGACGACTGGACTGGACCCGATTTAAGTAGCCGTAGATGTAGATCTTCAGCAGCACGGCCGGGTGATACGACGGGCGGCCGGTAGCTGCTGGCGCCGCCTTCTCAAATCCCAGCGATTCCAGGTTGAGCTCGTCGACGAATGCGTCGATTATGCGCACCGGGTTGTCGTCGGCGATGAAGTCATCCAGGCATTCCGGGATCAACGCTACCTGCTGCCGGTCCTGACCTTCGATGAATCGGGGCATGTCGACTCCCGTTATCGAGATACCAAACTCTATCTAGATCACCGTAGCGGCGTCAAAGAGTTTTCACACAGCCTCGGTCGGGAACGATCATCGACCCGACCGCCCCTCCTTACTGCTCCCCTTCCCCCGTCACTCCCATTACTTCAGTTCTGGAAATTCCACCACGGTGTCATTCGCACGATTGAACACGTTCGTAAACGTGATGACGGCGATGGCCAATGCGATATCCACGACGGCCTCGTCCAGATAACCCGCCGCGCGCAAGGCCATGAATTGCTCGGCGTCGAGGGTGCCTCGGCCTTCTTGAAGGTGCCGGACAAATTGGATCAGCGCATCGCGCTTTGCATCGCCGGTCGGCTGCAGCGCCCTGATGGCGCGCACGGTGTCCACGGGCAGGCCGGATGCCTTGCCCGCCAAGCTGTGTGCAGCGACGCAGTAGTCACAACCGGCAATCGCGCTCACCACCAACTTGATGGTTTCGCGGTCCTGCGCGGACAGGACGCCTTGCGCCAGCACCGCGTCGGCGGACAGCATCACCTTAAGTGCGGGCGTATTCAAGGCGCCAATGGCCGCATAGGCGTTGGGGACCATGCCCACCGCTTTGCGGATAGCGGCGAAAACGTCGGCGGTTTCGCCGGAGGCGCTAGCGGCGGCGGGCGTGTTGATACGGGAAGTCATTTTCTTGGTTCCTTTCAAAGTGGTGTTGCTGAAAACCGGCAGCCGTGAACCCGCCGATACAGAGAAATTCAAGTTCTACGCGCAATGGCGGCGTTCAGGCCCAAGGCGATCAGTTCCGCCATGGCCGCCACGACGCCAATTGCCCAAATGGCGCCAGCGCCCAACACGGTGGCACCTAGGGCGCTGCCGATTGAAAATCCGAAATACATCGTCGAGGTGTTAAGCGCTAGCGCAACGGGCGCTTGCGAGGGGACGCCCGCGCCGATAAGCCGTGCCATCTGCGCGGGAAAGAATGACCACACCGTGAAGCCCCACACAGCCACGGCGCTCATGACCAGACCCAACGAAACTCCCGGTGGCAGCACCGTTGCAACGGCCAAAGCCAGGAACGACAACGCCAACAGCACGAGTGACCCGCGCACCACCGTGCCAGCCCCGAAGCGATCGTTGAGAACCCCACCGGTCATGACCCCCGCCGCTGCACAAAGCCCCCAGAGCGAGACAGACGCTGTGATCTCCAATGGGCCAAAGGCCAACACGGCGCTCAGATACTCGGCGATATATGGGTAGGCAGCAAAGGCGCCGATTGACCAGAACAGGCTGACCGCCAGCAAGCGCAACACGGAACGCTGCGCCACCACCGAGACACGTTCGCGCAAACTGGCCACCGCGATGCCCTGCCCCGCGTCACGGTCGATGCCAGTCAAAATGCCTGCAATGGCCACCAGGCTCATCGCGCCGACCAGCAGAAAGGTTGCCCGCCAGCCGAACGCGTGGCCGATCAGTCCGCCAAGTGGCAGACCCAGTGCGATGGCCAATGTCTGCCCCCCGCTGACAATGGCAAGCGCACGCCCCCGCATCGTGGGTGGGACGATGACGCCGGCCAGGCCATTGGCGGCGGGCACATATAGCCCCGCCGCAATGGCCATCAGCACGCGCGCGGCGATCAGCACGGTGAACGACGAAGACAGCGCGGCCACGACGTTGCCAATGGCGAACAGGGCCATCGCAATCAGCAGCACCTGCTTGCGGGCCATGCGGCCGGTCGCCACGGTGGTCACCGGCGACGACAATGCCAGCACCAGCGTGAACACGATCACCAACAGCGCGATGGTGGGCACGGGCAGCGCAAAGTCCTTCGCCATGACCGGCAGCAAGGGCGCGATCATGAAGCCTTCGGTGCCAATGGCGAACGTTCCCAAGGCCAGGAATCCCGCCGGTAGCAACACCGTGCGCGAATTGTTGGCAAGCGTTGCGGTCATGACGCAACTCTCCTACAAGTGCAGTCTGTGCGGGCACGAGCCCGCCTGTCAGGCGTCTTAGACGGGGATGGGATTGGCGGCGATTTCAGTGTTGAAACCGTCAATCAGCTCATGTTCGCCAATGCCGGGGTTGTCGCGCAGGGCACGAATCGCCTCAACAAATACTTCCGGTGCGTCGGTCGCCAGCCCCTTCATCGTTTCGGCGATGAAGGCGTCCAGCGGCATGGCGCGAGGGTCACCGCTCTTTTTGATCAGGTCGGTGTCGACCCACGGAGGCGCGATTTCCTGGACGGACACGCTCGTGCCTTTGAGCATGAAGCGTTGCGACAAGGCATACGAGTGCAGCGCCGCCTTCGAAGCGGAATAGACGGCATTGGTGGCGATAGGCACGTAGGCCAGGACCGAGGTGTTGTGAATGATCGTCGCGCGCGGCTGCGTCTTCAGATGTTCGATCAGCGCAGAGGTCAGCCGGATAGGGCCAAGCAGGTTCGTGTCGAGAATCTGGCGCGACACGGCATCATCGATTCGGCCCGAGGGATCGTCGAACGGCATGATCCCCGCATTGTTGATCAGTACATTCAGCGTCGGGTAGTCGCGGATCAGTTGCGCGGCAACGCGGTCGATGTCGGCCGCATCCGAGATGTCCAGGGCGATGCCCTCGATCCCCGGATGGGCGGCGGCCACTTCATCCAGCAGGGCCTGACGGCGCCCGGCGATGATGACCTTGTTACCCAGGGAATGAAACTGTTCGGCAAGCGCGCGGCCAATGCCCGAGGTGCCGCCCGTGATAAAGATTGTGTTGCCCGTCATCTGCATGATTTGTCCTTGTGTGGCGCCTGGATGGCGCCTTCGATGGACGTACTATGCGCGGGTCGGGTGAAGTCTCAAATGCCATAGATCCGTCAAAAACGGACACCGGTTATAAGCAGGCCGCCCAAGGTCACTTAGGCGGCGTCGCGGTCTTGCATCGACACCAGGCTCCGCTTCACGCTGGCCGGGGGCTGGCCAAGGTTGCGCAGGAAGGCGCGCCGCATTCGGTCACGGTCAGCAAAACCCGTGTCACGCGCCACGATTTCCAAAGGGTGACGACCGTCTTCCAACATGACGCGCGCAGCCTCCAAGCGCAGCATTTCCACGGCTTTGGCCGGAGACCGCCCGGTTTCTTCGCGAAATACCCGGCTGAACTGACGCGGTGAAAGGCTGGCAGCCTCGGCAAGCTCTTCGACAGACAAGGGATTGCGCAGGTTTTCACGGGCGTAGGCCAGCGCGCGCTTTACCCGGTCAGAGCGAGGCTCCAGCGCAAGCATCGCCGAAAATTGCGATTGCCCGCCGTGGCGACGATGGTAGACGACAAGCCTACGAGCCAGTGCCCGGGAAAGCGCAGCCCCATGGTCGTCCTCGATCAGCGCAAGCGTCAGGTCGATGGCCGATGACATTCCCGCCGACGTCCAGATGTTGCCGTCACGGATGAAAATTCGGTCCTCTTCGACCCTGACCTTCGGAAAGCGCGCCCGAAGCGCCGGCGCATGCGCCCAGTGCGTGGTGGCGGTACGGCCGTCAAGCAGACCGGCGTGCGCTAGTACAAAAGCGCCTGTGCATACCCCAGCCACCCGGCGGGCTTGTTCCCCCGCACGGGCGAGATACGCACGCAGCCCGGGCGAAATATCCTGGGGCGCCAATTGGCCGGCAACCATCAGGGTATCGGGTATGACACCTAGCGGCGTTGTTTCGATACCTGCGTTCATGGACGACCTGACCGTGCCGCCTTTTTCAGAGAGCACCGTCAGCCGATAGCCCTTATCGCCCAGCTCAGTATTGGCGAGCTCAAAGGCAGAGAGCGCCGCCAAACCCATCAGCTGGAAGCCATCTTCCAGGATTAAACCAACGTGCCGCATCATGCTTCCTTTTCAGGCAATGAAAGATCAGCTTAATCCGGCACGGGGAACGGCATCCACGTTGTTGAAAAATATCGGCCCACTTTGTTGCGCCATTTGGACGTCGAAAGCCATCCTTCGTTATTCCTGTTTCCGGCAATCGCGCAGCAGCGCATAAAGCCCCGCCGCACCAAAAGCCGCCATACCCAGGCCCACGCTGACGAATAGCCCGGTCTGCGTGGTGGCGATCAGCCCCCCACCCAATGCCACCACCGTGCGCGCCAAGGCCCCCGCCAACGGTACCGCCATCTTTCCGGTGCCTTGCGCGGCGCAGTACTGGGTGAATCCAAGCCCGAAGAAGCCAAAAAAGGGGCCAACATGGCGCAGGTAAACGCTTCCCGTCGCCACACTTTCGGGGTCCGTCAAAAACGCGCCCAGCCATAACTCGGGCCATATCGCAACCACCAACCCAATAGTCTCGGCAACGCCGAACCCCAGACAGGCTGCGATCAACGCGGCGCGGCGTGCGCGATCGATCCTGCCTGCCGCCGCGTTGGTGCCAATCAGGATCGCGGCAGGCCCGCCGATGCCGAAACTGAGCGGCACCAACAAGAATTCCAATCGCGCAGCCGCACCGTATCCGGCCACGGCCGCCAGACCGTACGCCCCAACGTAGCCGGTAACGATAGCGATGGTGAGATTGGTACTTGACGCGATAACGGCCGACACGCCGCCGACCTTGAGAATTTCGGCAAATAGCCGACGTTGCAGCCGCACCGGTCTGGCGGCCGGCTGCAGCACCCCTTGGCCACGCCAAAGATATATTGCGAAAACCAGGCTACCAACGGCGTAATACAAAACCATTGCCAACGCGCCGCCTGTCACGCCCAGCCCCTGAAAGCCTGCCGCGCCAAAGATCAGCAGCCACGATACCGGTATCAGGATGACGCCGCCGCCGCACACCACCCGCATCGGCAAGCGCACATTGCCACTGCCCCGAATGAGCGCCAGCAGTGCATTGAACAGCCATATCAGCGGTGCGCCGCCAAAGACGACGGCGGCATAGTGGTCGGCGTGCGCAAGCGCTTCGCCGCTAGCTCCCATGGCACTGAACGCCGCAGAGCCAAAAGCCAAGACGAGCCCTGCCGTGACAAGCCCAAACGCCACCGCAATGGCGACAGCATGCCAAACCAGCGCGTTGGCTTGCACGCGGTCGTTGCGCCCCAGCGCCCGCGCAACCGCGCCAAGCATTCCCCCACCGACCGCGCCGGTCGCAAGCGCCGTCGTCAATGCCAGCAGTGGAAACACAACCGACACGCCAGCGAGCACGTCTTCACCGAGCTGGGAGAGAAACCACACCTCCATCAGTCCAACAAACGTTTGGCTGAGCATCACCAGCAGTGTCGGGCCGGCAAGCGACAACATCACAGGCAAAATCGGGGCGGTCAGCAGGCGCTCGGTCTGGACGTCACGGCTGCGGGAATCGGTCTGCGCGGTCATGACGGCACTCGAAGACGGTTCTGGGCGGGCGCAGAATAGGCCAATGTCGTGTTGGCGGGAATGTCGAATACACGGCAATTCGCGCCATGCTGATAGCCAGATGCGAAAAAATGGGGTCAGGCTGGACTCACCCGGATTTCCCCGGTTGCTCAAACCAGCCCACATCTGACTCATGCGCCCACGCGCTGAAGCGTCTTCAGTTTCAAGCCATGTGCAGTAGCAGCTTGCCCACGGTGAAACGGCTTGCCATCTCTACGGGGGCCCTTGCGGCTTCGGCAAGTGGATACTCGCCTCCGATAAGCACTCTGAGCTTGCCTTCGGCTATCCAATCGAATTTCCGCTACCGGCCGAGGTTGTGTGAGAACTCACCGTGCTGAGGGTCATGTCGGAAGTTGGCCTCTCAGATCAACTCAGGATCGACGATCGGAGTTGAGGGAAGGGTTTGAACACCCTCGAAAACAAGTCCATCACGAGTTTTCACACAGTCTCGGCCGATAACGGACATAGCCTAGGGCAAGCAAATCGTCGGCCAAAGGCTGTATGGCTCCGCCAGCACCGTCAAAAAGGCGAACTTTGACATAAAAATCAGCAGTTCAAGAGTACCTCTTATCAAAAAGGCGAACTTCTAGCTTCCAATGAATCGCCGCGCCTCCTACGGTCTAAAAGGCGAACTTTATTCTCGCTGCTCAATCCCTGAAGGCGAGATTAGAATTGGCCGTTTTGGGGTGACGTGCGCCTTTTGGCTTTGGTGGGCAACATCCGCCACTGTGCGGACATCTTCTCTTATTTTGTGCGGGTGAACGTACGGGCTCTTTGGACGACACGCAGACGGTCTCGGGCCCCTCGGCTGTCAGCTGTGATTGTCAGAGCAGAGCGCGCCGTATCTTGAATTGATGGCAGAGCGGCGCTTGTGAACAGTGGCAGCCACCGGCCAGAAGCGGACATGCAGCAGAAGCCATGATAAGAAAGCTGCGACGCTGAAATTACGCAACGTAAAGGACTGTATGACTGGAGCTATCGACGTATTCACCCACAATCAAGCCGCTTGGAACCTTCAAGCCGCGCAAGGCTGTGCATGGTCCCAGCCGGTCACTTCGGAAGAAATCAGGGCCGCTCGTGCAGGCACCTGGAGCGCCCGACTTACGCCCGGACCGCTGCCCTCCGGTTGGCTGGATGATGTACGGGGCCTGCGCATACTTTGTCTGGCGGCCGGTGGCGGTCAGCAGGCCCCCATACTGGCGGCGGCAGGAGCAGACGTCACTGTCTTCGATTTTTCAGAGGGGCAGTTGGACCAGGACCGAAAAGTGGCGGCGCGAGACGGCCTTGACCTGCGTTGTGTCCAGGGAGACATGCGAGACCTCTCCATCTTCGGAGATGCCAGCTTTGACTTGGTCTTCCACCCGATTTCCAATCTGTACGTACCCGACGTGCGCCCTGTCTGGCGAGAGTGCGCCCGAGTGCTGGTATCGCAAGGACAATTGTTGTCCAGTTTCTGGAATCCTGTGGTTTTCGTCGCTGATCGCGACCAAACGCTAAGCGCCCAAGGTCTGGTGCGTCCCAATCGAAGACTTCCCTATTCGGATATCGCGCACTTAACCGCATCAGACCTGGCGGCCAAACGCGAGCGTGGTGAGGCGCTGGTGTTCGGGCATACGCTCGCAGACCAGATTGGCGGTCAACTTGACGCCGGTTTCGTGCTGACGGGTTTTCACGAGGACTGGCAACCTCAACCACGTTTCGTGGTTGAGAACGTCATGCCAACCTTTATAGCGACCAAAGCCGCGAAGCGTTGACCCAAGCGCTGCGCGGCGAATGCCCACGTCGGGCCGGGAGCAGTTGGCCGACGCGAGCGTCGCAAAACTGCCCCGTTTTACGTAGTCATGCACACGCTACGCCCCGCCCAAATTTCTGCCGATACGCAGCCGGACTGGTCTGCACGATGCGCCGAAAGTGCCTGCGCATGGACTCCTCCGAGCCGAACCCCGCCAACTCGGCAACACGACCGATCGGCAAGTGCGTTTGCGCTTCAAGCATCTCACGGGCCGCCGCCACCCGTTCACGCACCAACCATTCATATGGCGCCATGCCGGTAGCGTCATGAAATTGCCGTTGTAGCGTGCGCGGGCTCATGGCGGCGCGTTCCGCCAACGAGCGCAGCGTGTGCGGCAATGCGGGATGCTGGCGCATCCAGTCCATCAACTTCGTCAAGCGCCCGCTTTCGTCGTTAGGCATGGGGCGCGGCACAAACTGCGCCTGGCCGCCTTCCCGATGCGGCGCCACCACCAGCCGCTGCGCGACCCGGTTCGCCACGGCGCCGCCGTAATCGCGCCGCACCAGATGCAGCAACATGTCCAGCCCCGCCGCTGACCCCGCCGACGTGATGATCTGGCCTTCGTCGATGTAGAGCGCATCCGGCTCAACCCGAGCTTGCGGGTAACGACGCTGCAGCGTTTCAGCGTATCGCCAATGCGTAGTTACGGTCTTTCCGTCGAGCACGCCGGCCGCGGCCAGCACGAACACGCCCGAGCAAATAGAACACAGCCGCGCGCCACGCTGGTAGGCCATGCGAATTCGCTTGAGCAGTGCCTCGGGCGGCAATTCTTCGGCGTCTCTCCAACCGGGCACGACGATCGTATCGGCGCGATCCAGCATCTTGAGCGTGTACGGCGCGGCGACCGTGATGCCGCCTGCGGCGCGTAGCGGGCCGGGCTCGCTTGCGCACACGGCGAACCGATACCAATCGACACCCAACTCGGGGCGTTCCAGCGCGAAGAGTTCCGTCACGCACCCGAATTCGAAAGTACAAAGCCGGTCGTAAGCCAGCGCAACGACAAGATGATTAGCCATGGCGTGATGTTACCGAAGATTGGCTTTTACGCCACTACTGGGGATCGCGGCCACGCGCCAGAATAAGGCTCCTGGATCTGTTTTCCAGGCACGTTATTCCTGAACCATTCCTGCAGAGTCCAACCATGTCGACCCCCAACGCCGTCACCGCGATCCCCGCCGCCCCCAGTGAAGCCGCGCTTGTCCATTTCCGCGCAGCGATGCAGTTCGAGACCGATTGTTCCGACGTCGCCGGCGCGCTTGCCAGCGGCGCACCCGGCTTCGTTCTGCTTGATGTCCGCAGCCCTGCCCTGTTCGCGCAGGGCCACGTGCCGGGCGCGCTGAATCTGCCGCACGGCAAAATCGTTGAATCGAAACTCGTGAACTATCCCGTGGATACGCTCTTCGTCACGTACTGCGCCGGACCGCACTGCAACGGCGCCACGCGCGGCGCACTGCGATTTGCCCAGTTGGGACGACCGGTAAAGGTAATGATCGGCGGGATCACCGGTTGGCTGGACGAGGGTTTCGACCTGGCGACAAGTGATGCGACACATCGCGGCGAAGCATCTCAACCGGCTCAATAATCGGGCCTCACTGCGTCCAGGATGTGGTAGAAAACTGGATGGACGGCCTTCCGGTGGAAGCTCAAATTGCCGCCACGAGGCGCACGCTCGAATTGCAACGTGTTGCGTTGGCTAAGGTATCCCTTGATGCTGAGGGCTCCGATCGAATTGGATGCCCTTTTCAAGAAGCACAATCGCGGCGCGCGGTAAGAATGGGCATAGTGGGTGGCTAGGTGCTGAAGCGGGCGTTCAGCACCTAATTAAGTCAGCCCAGGCGATGTTGCATTCTAGAAATTCCTGAGCTGCGCGCTTAGCCATTCAGCAAGCGGCCGCCGTCAAGAACGATTTCAGAGCCGACCGTCCAGCGCGATTCGTCGGATGCCAGATACAGCACCGCTTTGGCCACCTCGTCAGAAGTACCGAAGCGCCCAAGCGGAATGGTTGCCGCGATCTCTTTGTTGAGCTGCTCGCGATACGCTTCCGGAATACCGAGCTTGTCGTAAAGCGGAGTCTCGACGGGGCCAGGGCTCACTGCATTGACCCGGATGCCACGGCCTAGCAACTCGGTCGAGAGCGTCTTCGACATGTTCAGCAATGCGGCCTTCGTTGCGGCATACACGGACGAGCGATCGGCGCCTGCATGCGCGCTTACGGAAGTCGTCAACACGACGGAAGCAGGATTTGCGAAGACCGGCAACAGCGCCTGCATCAGGAAGTACGGCCCTTTGACGTTGATGTCGAAAGAGCGGTCGAACATATCTTCCGTCCACTCTTCAATAGGCCGCCAGACGGATACGCCGGCATTGAGGAAAGCAACGTCGAGTTGACCGTAGTGTTCCTTGATAACTTCTGCCAGCTCCTTTTGCGCCGCAACGTTGGCCGAGTCGGCGCGCAGCACCGGCACTTCCGGGCCCAGTTCGGCCTGTGCCTTTGCAATCGAATCGGGGTTGACACCCGTTACGATCACGCGAGCGCCCTCCGCCATAAACTGCTTTGCCGTTTCCAGCCCGATGCCACTGGTGCCGCCAGTGATGAGAGTACGTTTACCTTGCAAGCGCGACATTTGAATTCTCCGGTCTATGACGACCACTGCGGCCGACAGGGAGAAATATGCACTCATGCCCCAAAATAGATAAGACTTCCTGTTTGAATATAATTTATGCAAATAAAGCATGAATTGAGGTGAAGAGGTGGACCGATTTCTTTTGATGACATGCTTCGCGCGTGCTGTAGAAACTGGAAGCTTTTCGGCGGCAGGGCGGGATCTAGGGTTGGGGCAACCCAATGTGAGCCGCTATGTAGCGGCTCTGGAAGATCATTTGCAGACGCGCTTGCTTCACCGGTCTACGCGGAAGCTGTCCTTGACGCCGGAGGGCGAACGCTACTATGCGGACATCCGGCGCATCCTGGATGCGGTGGATGAATCCGAATCGTCCTTCAGGAATAACGTCGACCCATCGGGTCTCTTGCGCGTAGCCTGCCCGACGGCTCTTGCACACGCGTTTGTGCTGCCGCATGTGCCGGCCTTTTTAGCGCGCTATCCTCAATTGATCTTGGATCTCCAACTCAACGATCGATACGTAGACCTAGTCAATGAAGGCACCGAACTCGCCATTCGCATAGGACAGCTGGAGGACAGCACCCTGCGCGCCCGGCCGCTTGGATGGTACGACCGGGTCTTCGTCGCCAGCACGGACTACCTGGCCAAACGCGGAGTTCCCCAAACCCCGGAAGATCTACGCGACCACGATTGCATCATCTACACCTTGTTGTCGTCCGGGGCGACCTGGCGATTCCGGGACGCGGACATCCCGATTGCCGGCAGGCTCAAGGTCAACTCGCCCGACGCGGTGAGTGCGGCGGCTGCGGCAGGCCTGGGTGTAGCGCAAGGACCCGCGTGGCTATTTGAGGGCGGGCTGAACAGCGGAAGATTGCAGCGCATTCTCAAGAACCATGCGGCTCCCCCTGTCCCCGTGCAGATGGTGTATGTCGCCAATAGACTGCTTCCCACGCGGGCTATCGCGTTCATGGATTTTATGGCTGACGTGTTTTCAAAGATTCCAGCCTTGAATGGCGGCACCCCGGTGCCGACTCGATAAGACGAGACGGCAAAACGTGACCTCTCACGCTCTTGCCTAAGACCCCGACAGCCGATGGACATTCCGCGATAGGACGAAGATCCAGTCCGGTTTTGGCGACAGTGTCCTTGCCCGCCTACGTCAGTCCCCGATTGCGCAACGTTCCCGGCAGGTCGCGGGCGAGGCTCACGGCCAGAAGTTTCCCTTCACGCCCCCTTTCGCCCTTCGCAATGAGGCCTCTTCCACCGCAATAGCGCGCGCCCCCCCGCAATTGTCGGCCCCATGCCGCTCGCCTGCGATGCAGTTCGGTTGCGTCGACGGCCAAGCTCGTCCCCGATTCCACTCGGCCGAGGCTTAGGGTTTTCACATATATGTACATTTACGGTATTCATTAATACTGTATTTGCACATTAATGTGTCACCAGAAGATGAGCGGAACAAGCTCTCACCACCAGACGAAATGCCTTCACAGAGGGGGAGGAAATGGAAATAACCGCATCCGCACCACGTTCGGCGACCATGTCAAAGAAGGACAGGCGCGTCATCATCGCCGCGTCCTTGGGCACGGTATTCGAGTTTTACGACTTCTTCCTGATCGGTCTGCTTGCAGCCGAAATCGCGCGCGTGTTTTTCTCCGGCGTCAATCCTACGGCCGGCTTCATCTTTACGCTGCTTGGCTTCGCCGCGGGCTTCATGCTGCGGCCGTTCGGCGCCATCGTCTTTGGCCGCCTGGGAGACCTGGTCGGACGTAAATACACGTTCCTGGTCACGATCGTCCTGATGGGCGGGTCGACGTTCTTGATCGGTGTCTTGCCTTCCTATGCAACAGCCGGAATTTTTGCCCCGATCGCCTTTGTGCTGATGCGCATGATCCAAGGATTGGCGCTGGGCGGTGAATTCGGCGGCGCGATGATCTATGTGGCCGAGCACGCGCCTGCCAACAAGCGAGCGACGTGGACGGCGTGGGTGATCCTGACTGCGGCCGTCGGCTTTTTGCTGGCGGTCGCCATCATCATCCCTTTGCGCCTGCTCATGGGGCCGGAAGCTTTTATGGCATGGGGCTGGCGCGTTCCCTTTATCGTGTCTGTCCTGTTGTTGGGCATCTCGCTGTGGATACGCCTGAAGCTGGACGAGTCGCCCGAATTCAAGAAGATGAAGGCGGAGGGCCGCGCGTCGAAGTCGCCGCTGGCGGAGACTTTTGGCGCCTGGAAGAATGTCCGCCTGATCCTGATCGGCGCGCTGTGCATTCTGCCGGCGCAAGCCGTGCTGTGGTACACCGGCCAGTTCTATTCGCTGTTCTTCCTGATCAAGGTCTTGAAGGTCGAGACGCTGACAGCGAACTTCATGCTGATCATCGCAACATTGCTGACGGCGCCGCTGTATATCGTCTTTGCGAACCTGTCTGACCGGATAGGACGGCGTCCAGTCTACATCGGCGGCTATGTCCTGGCGGCGGTGCTGACCATTCCCATCTTCCAAGGTCTCACGCACTTTGCCAACCCGGCGCTGCAACATGCCCAGGAACAATCCCCGATCGTGGTGGCAACTAATCCGGCGGACTGCTCGGTACAGTTCAATCTGCTTGGCACCAGCAAATTTACGTCGCCGTGCGACGTTGCCACCAATGCCATGACGACGCTTGGGCTGAACCACACCAGCATCGCCAGCCCCGACATCCAGGTTGCCGAGGTCCGCGTCGGCGACAAGGTGATCGTCTCCTACCAGGGCGACGCGCCCAATGCAGCCGAGGAGAAGAAGCGGTTCGATGCTGAATTGCGCGCGGCGCTCATAGAGAAGCAATACCCGCTCGGCACGGCGAACCCTGCCGACGTCAACGCGCCGGCCATCGTTCTGCTGTTGATGCTCTTGCTCAGCTTCGGCACGATCACCTTCGCCCCGTCCACGACGTCCTTGCTGGAAATGTTCCCCTCTCGTATCCGCTACACCGCGATGTCCTTTCCGTACCACCTGAGCGCGGCCTGGTTTGGCGGCTTTCTACCGGCGACGGCGTTCGCGATTGTTGCCGCCACGGGCAACATCTATGCCGGCCTTTATTACCCGGTCGGCATTGCAATAGCCTGCACCGTGCTCAGCCTGATTTTCGCTCGCGAAACAAAGGGAACGGATATTTCGCGCGGCTAGCCCAAGCCGGCCGAAGAGCCGGCAAACCTGCAAGCATCAACAGAGATAGAGGAAAGGAGCACAACATGAAGGTAGCCGAGTACAGCGCGCGCGTACAGGATCGCCTCGCCGAACTTATCGACGCCTACGGCGCGGCTGATGCCACGGCAAGCGATTTGTTCTGCGACCGGCACGATCCTGGCGCCACCGCTTACCGCATCGTCGGCGCGGATGGCGAAGTCAACGTCATCACCTACGGACGACTGCGAGAGCGGTCCGAGAGGCTTGCCAGCGGATTGAGCAAGCGAGGCTACCGCGCGGGCGATCGCATCGCGACGCTAATGGCTAAAGGCGAGGATTACCTGGTCACACTGCTGGCGATCTGGCGGCTTGGCGCCGTCTATGTGCCGCTATTTACGGCCTTCGCCAAGCCTGCCATTGAGATGCGGCTCGCGTGCAGCGGCGCCAAGCTCGTGATATGCGACGAAACCCAGCGCGCCAAACTCGAAGGCCTTCCAGGCCAGGCCTTGCCCGTATTGCGAGTCGCGGTCGCCGGTGCCGCCCCAACTGGTGAAATGACCCTGGCTGAGATCGAGGCAGGCGGTGATCGATGCTTCACGGCGCACGTCACGTCAAGCCAAGGCGCGGTCATCGAGGTGTATACGTCGGGTACTACGGGCAAGCCAAAAGGCGTTGTCGTGCCATTGCGAGCGGTGGCGGGGTTTCAAGCCTATGGCGAATTTGGACTGGGTCTGCTTGCCGAAGACACCTTCTGGAACGCGGCAGATCCCGGTTGGGCTTACGGACTTTATTTTGGCGTGATGGTGTCGCTGTCTACGGGCGTGCCGTCAATCATGCACACCGAAAAGTTCTCTCCCGAAGGCACGCTGGCGGTGCTCAAGCGCGAGGGCGTCACGAACTTCACGGCGGCCCCAACGGTCTACCGCAGCCTAAAGGCCCATGGCGTGCCTGAAGGATTTGTCACTCTGCGATGCGCGTCCAGCGCGGGCGAACCCCTGACGCCGGACGTCAATCAGTGGGCGCCTGCCGGACTGGGCGCGCTGGTCCACGACCACTTCGGGCAAACAGAAGCGGGGATGCTGCTCAACAACCATCATCACCCGGATCTGCGGCAGCCGATCAAGCCCGGCTCCATGGGCCGCGCCTTGCCTGGTTGGCATATGACCGTGATTGATCCCACGACGCACGAGGAGCTGGGGCCAAATCATGCCGGGCTGCTGGCCGCGCGCCTGTCCCACAGCCCCTTGGCGTGGTTCAGCGGATACGCCAGCTCTCCGGAGAAAGACGGCGACAGGCTGACACCCTGCGGACGGTGGTACCTGACCGGGGACCTGGCTTTGTACGACGACGACGGCTATTTCCGCTTTTCATCGCGCGACGATGACGTGATTATCATGGCCGGCTACCGGATTGGCCCGTTCGATGTGGAATCGGTGATCGCCGGGCATCCAGCCGTGCGGGACGTTGCCGTCGTGGCAGTTCCTGACGAGATCCGGGGTGAGGTCCTGGAGGCGGTCGTCGTGCTGAACCTGGGATACGCTGCCAACCAAGCGCTATCGGAAGAACTGCAGCAAAAGGTACGCACGGAATACGCCGCGCATGCGTATCCGCGGCGGGTTCACTACCGGGACGAGCTGCCGAAGACCCCGTCCGGAAAAACCCAACGGTTCGTGTTGCGCCAAGAACTGCGCGACGCCATGCGGAGCCCAGTATGAACCTCGCGAATTCGACAGGAATTGTGACAGGCGCGGGTTCAGGACTAGGCCGTGCGACGGCTCAAATGCTGGCATCCCAGGGAGCGAGACTGGTCCTGATCGACCTGAATCCGGAAAGGCTGGAGGCGGTCAGAGCGGATCTGCCTGGTGAGCACGTGGCCGCGAAGGCTGATGTTTGCAACCCCGTGGAAGTTGGCGCCGCCATCGAGCAAGGGGTGGGCGCTTTCGGCGAGCTTCGTTTCGTGGTCAATTGCGCGGGGATTCCCTCCGCGGCAAAGACCGTATCGCGCGGCGTCGCCCATGATCTGGCGTTGTGGAACAGAATCATCGGCATCAACCTGACGGGTTCATTCAACGTGCTGCGGCTGGCGGTTGAGAGGATGGTCGACAACCGACCCGACGATCTCGGCCAACGCGGGGTAATCGTGAACACAAGTTCCATCGCGGCGTTCGACGGCTTGAAGGGACAGGCAGCCTACAGCGCAAGCAAGGCGGCGATCGTCGGCATGACTCTCCCAATTGCCCGCGATCTGGCCGAGCATGGCATCCGCTGCATGGCTGTGGCGCCAGGCGTCTTTGAAACCGAGCTCACGGCGAACGTACCGCAAAAGGGCATGGAGGTCATGGAGAAGAGCTTTCTATTTCCGAAGCGCACCGGATACCCAGACGAGTTCGCGCGGATGGTGCACGCCATCCTGACCAACCCCTACGTGAACGGCACCTGCTACCGCCTGGATGGCGGGGCGCGATTTGCACCGTGACCCAGGGCCACAGTAATACCGATAGAAAACAAGGTGAAGTAATGGAACAAGTTGGATCGAAGCACGAAGGACGACCGCTCACACGCCTGTGCACGGTGGACGCCGGCATCGCCTGGATCACGCTCGACCGGCCACAGAAAGCCAATGCCGTCAGCTCCGAACTTCTAGGCGACGTGATCGCCGCATTGGATGCGGCGGAAGCCTCGGCGGACGTGCGGGCGGTCATCTTCTGCGGGTCGGGCCGAAATTTCTGCGCCGGGGCCGACCTCGTTGAACTGCTCGAAGGCGGCAAGACCGCCGTGCGGCGCCTGCTCGATAAATTCCGTGAAGTGTGCCGGCGATTCGAATCGTCACCGCTGCCCGTGATCGGCATGGCACACGGCGCCGTGCGCGCCGGCGGACTGGAACTACTGTTGTGCTGCGATGCTGTGATCGCTGCGGATGACGCCACCATCGGCGACGCCCACGTCCTGCGCGAACTTTTGCCCGGCGGAGGCAGCAGCGTCAGGTTGCCCCGTGTCATCGGCCATCAGCGGGCCAAATGGATGATCCTGTCGGGCGGCACCATCAGCGCCAAACAGGCTATGGATTGGGGCATCTTGCACGCCGTTGCGCCGGTGCATGCGTTGCGACAAAGCGCCATTTATCTGGCGGACGAAATGACGGTTGCGCATCGACAGACGATCCAGCGGGCCAAATCCCTGTTGGTCGCCGCTCACACGCTACCCATGGCGCAGGCGCTGGAAAACGAGATCAAGACGCTAGAGGCGCACTCCGCCACGCAGGCCATGCAAGGCGGACTGGCTCAGTTTGTCGGCCACCGGTAGATTGATTGTTAGCGATTGCTCAGCGCCGCTCCACGGCTCTTACGCAAAAGTCCGCGATCTCTCTGACGCGTGCCAACCGCTGACGCTCGGTAGCATCGTTATTACGCGCCAGCGGGCCGATCAGGGCTTCGAACAATGACCCGACGATGCAGGCGGAGGATACCTCCGGGTTCTGCGTGACGAAGTCGCCGTTGCGCATACCGCGTTCGATGATCGTTTCAAAGACGCGCATCAGCTTGCTGCGGTATTTCAGCCGCTCGACCTCGATGGCCGAATCGACCGGCTCGGCGACCAGTGCATAGCCCAACTGCTTGGCGCGGATGGCCCGGCTGCCGAAAGCGTAGGCGCACTCCCGCAATAGCGTGGCCGGCCCGTCGTTTCCCATGGCGATTCCGGCGACGACATTGACCTCGTGCTGCGACACGTGAGAGACCACTTCCACCAGCAGGCTTTCCCGCGAGCTGAAATACCGGTATAGCGTGGCGGGGGACATGCCGGCGTGCTCTGCGATCGCGTTGACCTGCGTGTCACGGAACCCCACTTGTGCCACCAGATCAATCGCCGCCGCCAGAAAGCGCGCCCGTTTGTCATGCAACGGCAAACTGTAATTTGGCCGACCGGCGCGAGCCACGCGACGTGCTGCGTCGCTATCGCCGGCATTCGCATCCATGCCATCCGTTTTCGACAAATACCAGTTCTCGGCAAAGTGTCGTGCCTTGCCGAGATCTTCCGTCTTGGAGCTGACGCGCTCGCTCTTGCCGTCGAACGTGCCCTGGCATTGCCAGAATCTGCTGTTCGGCCTGCGATAAATGCTGACTCGCCCGCCCACTGCAGAATGCTTCTCGTCCGCCATGACTGCGTTTTCCGATTGTGTGAAAAAAAAGGAGGTGATGAATATAGTTTTTACACAACGCAATCGTACTTGAGTTCACCGCATCTGTTTCCCTTGGTTTCCCGAGCCGAACTCAATTCGCGTTTTCGCGATGTCTGCATCGAGTCGTCCTAGGCCTTTCGACAGGTCGGCTCCCGGCCAAAAGCGGACGGTAGCGAACGGCAGCTTCCCGACTTCGCGGGCATATGGAAGCACGCTCAACATAAGCCCTGATCTCGGTACTCACCCGGTGCGCCCAGCACGGCGCAGAACTTGTGGTTTTCGCCGGAATAGGTGTGCTTGGCGTGGAGGGTCAGCGTGGCGCCGGCCAACCCGGCCCGCTTCGGATTGCAAGACCAGAAGCCGCTGGAGATTTCGTTGTACAACGCCCTGGCGACGACGCGCGGCGGTTGCCCGGGCGGCTTCTTTCCGGATGCCGTAGTGGCCTGCCACTCGATCCAGACACGGCAGCTCACATGCTCGAAGCCCACGTTCTCGAAGATCACCCGGTAGGAGCCCTGCCCGTCGCGGGAATGCCAACTTCCGCCAGTCAGCGTCCCCAGGAGCTCCGCTTGATCCGAGTCGGTCTCCGCGACGCTGGGAGCCGCCACCAGGAACGAGAGGCTTAGCAACGCTGCTGCAAGAGTTTTCATGGTTCGGATTGTCTGTCGAGAATGGGCGTGTAAGGAGTGATGGACGGCGCAGGAAGGCGTGCGCGCGTGCTAAGGCGTGGCGCTTAAGGGATGCAATTTGCGGCCAGGCCGTCAACGCATCTGGAAAAATTCCCGGTGGAAGGCTGCGGGATTCAGTCCCGCCTTCTGCATGGCGGCCTGAAGCTCATCACCCATGCCGGCCGGACCACAGAACCAGATACTGGCCTCACGCCAGTCCGGCAGCCTCTCTCGGACAAGGTCGGCGGTCAGGCGCGGATCGCGCCCCTTGACGTGCAAGTGCAGGGTGACGCGCGCCGCCTCGGCATGTTTTTGGACCCGTTCCACAAAGGTCGGGTCGGGCAACTGGGTCACGTAGAAAAGGTCGATCTGTCGGCCGTCGGGTTCGATGGCCAACGCTTGCATACGCGCGATGAAAGGCGTGATGCCAATGCCGGCTCCGATCCAGATCTGCCGCGTTTGCGGTCCGCCAAATTGAAAATCCCCATAGGGTCCTTCGACCGTGGCCATGCCGCCAACCTGGAGGGTTTCGGCGAGTTGGCTCGTGTAGTCGCCGACACCCTTGATGAGGAAATAGATACTGCCATCGCCCGTCCATGCTGAAGAAATCGTGAAGGGATGCGCGCCTTCACGAGGGTCGAAGGTGACAAAGGCGAACTGTCCGGTCTGATGGCCGGGCCATGGCTTGTCGAGCTTGAGCACGACTTTCAGCACGCGATTCTGGCGGAAAGGTTCCAGCTGCCTGATACGCGCGGGCACCTGTCTGCGCCGTCCGATGCGACCCGTCAGGCCAATGATTGACCCGACAACGCAACCGGCGACCAGCGCCGCCGTCAACCAGCCGACAGGTTTGGACCAATCGGAATATTCGGTCAGCACGACGGCGTGCCAGCAAAATACCAGGGCGATCACAGCCATGAGCCGGTGCGTATTGCGGAAATATCCGTAGGGCACGCGTCGAACCAAAGCAATGAGCACCAAGACGATCAAGACATAAAAGCCCCACTCACCCATGGTTTCCGCCAGCCCGCGCTGCTGGCGAAAAAAAGCTTCCATGCCTTCCAACTGCGGACGTTCCCCCTTCGGAGGGCGCACAATCCAGCCCCATCCGGCTGCCCACTTGGGCGCCTTGATCCACAGCCAATGCAGCACGGCGACCAGCAAGGCGGTTACCCCAAGCCACTTATGCAAGCGGTACATCTTGTCTAGGCCACCCATCGGCGGCTCGACGGACACGGGGCGCATCGACAGCATCACCGCGCCCGCCATTGCGGCAAACGCCACCAGCCCCGTCAGCAGGACCCATTCGTGACGCATCGCGAAGACTTCACGCAGAAACAAAATCTGCGCGTGCGGCGCCAACCACAGGGCCGCCACGATAGCCAATCCACACACCAGTACCCAACGAATTCTGTTCATTCCGATCATCCTCGAAGGACATTAGTCGGAGCATGCGCCCATTGCGTGGCGGTGCAGGGTCTGTTCAAAGGCGAGCCTCGGCTATCAGAAAACACGTCCGGACCCTATGGGGCAAGTGCCCCCTAACGGACGCAGCCATTCTACCTAGGCAATAAAGTCAGCCGCTTTGACGCCGGTTAACTGCCGGTCTGGAAGGGGATAGGTTTTGGCGGTGGAACGAGAGGGGAATCGGTGGTGCGGAAAGGTTAGGAATGAGCTCTTTGGGCGCGGACGTGCCAGAGACCTGCCCCGCTTGATGTATGGCTTTTTAACAGCATTGCAGGACATGAAATCCATACAAGACGAACAATTCAACAATTTGTATGGATCTTGGCAGTAGAATTTGTCTGTTTATCGGCAGTTGGGCGCTCGCCGCGCTGAGTTTGTGTGGGGGCGGAGAGCCGGTGTTCTTCACCCCCAGAGCGCAAGGTGGATTCGAGCAGCGTGATCTCACCCTCGTGGGGATCGGGCTGATGCTTGTCGTGGCCCTCACGGCTATGGTTCGTTTGTCTTTGCCTGGCCCACGAGTAACAAATGAAGCTGCTGAAGCAGCGTTTTGAGGAAATGATGAATTTTTGGGTCCCTGTAGTCTTCGGTACGTTCAAGCTCCTGGTGTTGGGAACGGGCATGTTTCTCGCCATTAAGTCCCATTACGATGGAGAAAAAAAGGACAAGGAGAAAGCGAAGCAGAAGGAGATGAAAGCGCCGTAATGGCGACGTTATTGCTATGGGGACGTTCTGATCGCCGATCGGCGTCAATGTCCACGCGCTTGGGAGCAGAGACGCATAGATTCATAGAGGCGTGCCATGCGATCCTTCGACACCATTGCCAATAGCGACTTCTGTTTTCGAGGGCAATTTCAGACAACATCGAACTCCGCGGATTTCTGAATCTGATTACCTGTGGCGGCGATTTCAGTGTCATTCATTCCCCCTCTGCCGCCGGCTACATCCGTCTCAGCCGCGTAGTCGCGCCGGCAGATGCTCCATGAGCCAGTCGATGAAGACGCGCAAGCGCTGCGTCACATGGCGATTGTTCGGATACACCACATGGAAAGGATAGGGTTGCGGCCGCCACGGTTTCAGGATTTCAACGAGCGCGCCGGTCTTGAGTGCGGGGCCGGCTGCGTAGGTAAAGGTCTGGACGATACCCAGGCCGGCAAGGGCCGCGGCCAAATGCGCGTTGCTTTCGTTGACGCCGACGCGATGCTCCACTTTGATTTCCAGCTTTTCGCCGTCACGTTCGAAGCGAAAGGGAAACGCGCGTCCGGTTTGGGGCGATAGGTAGCTCACCAACTTGTGACCGTTCTTGAGTTCATCCGGGTAGGCCGGCGTTCCAAATTGTTTGAGGTATCCCGGCGTGGCGCACGTGACAAGATCGGCGATGCCGATGTGCCGCGCCACCAGCGACGAGTCGTCAAGGGGGCCTCCACGGATCACGCAATCCACGTTGTTGCTGATCAGGTCGACGGCGCGATCGGACACGCCCAAGTCGATGCGAATGTCGGGATAGCGCGTCAGAAAATCCGGCAATGCGGGGACTAAGACATCGCGCGCGGTCGATCCGCCTACATCAATGCGCAGATGTCCTTTGGGCCGGCCTGGGACCGCGTTGAATGCGCTGTCGATGTCTTCCAAGTCGCGCACGATGCGCAAGGTCTTCTCGTAATAGTCGCGGCCTTCAGGCGTAACCGTGACGCGCCGGGTCGTGCGCTGCAACAGGCGGACGCCCAGGTGCGCCTCCAGGTCTTGCACCACCTTGCTTAGCGTCGCGTTGGGCATGTCCAGCGAGTCTGCCGCGCGCGTGAAACTGCCAGCTTCCACCACGCGGGCAAAGCCGCGAATGGCAGTCAATTGATCCATGGCGGGTTCCTATCCATCAATTTTATTATCCATAAATCTGGATAATATTTTCGATTCTACATACTTTATTCCCTATCTTGCCGAGCCTAAAGTGACTCCATGCCAGTCAGCGATAACGCTTCACACGGAATGAGTCCGGTGAAAGGTCTGACTGAAAACCCCTTTTATTCAGGACTTGGAGCTCATCATGAATCAGCAACTCAATGGCAAGATCGCACTCGTTACCGGAGGAACCACGGGCATCGGGCTTGCGACCGCCCAGGAATTGGCGGCGCAGGGCGCGCGAGTCTTCATCACCGGCCGCCGCCAGGCTGAACTCGATACCGCCGTGGCCAGCCTCGGTGGCGCAGCAACCGGCATTCGCGCTGATGCCTCGGTGTTAAGCGACCTTGATCGTGTCTACGCACAGATCGCCGAAAGCGCCGGCAAGCTCGACATCCTGTTTGCCAATGCCGGCGGCGGCGACATGCTGCCGCTTGGCGCAATCACAGAAGAGCATTTCGATCGCATTTTCGGCACCAATGTGCGTGGCACGCTGTTTACCGTACAAAAAGCCTTGCCGCTCCTGGTCGATGGCGCCTCGGTGATTCTGACCGCGTCAACTGTGTCGATACAGGGCACAGCGAATTTCAGCGTCTATAGCGCCAGCAAGGCGGCGGTGCGCAACTTCGCGCGCTCTTGGGCGCTGGACCTGAAAGAGCGTGGCATCCGTGTAAATGTGGTCAGCCCGGGTCCGATCCGCACGCCAGGGCTGGGCGGGCTGGTGACCGACGAGGCCCGTCAGGGGCTGTTTGATTATCTGGCTGCACAGGTGCCGCTGGGCCGCCTGGGCGAACCGCAAGAAATTGGCAAAGCGGTGGCGTTTCTTGCCTCGGATGCCGCCAGTTTCGTCAATGGCGTCGAGCTCTTCGTTGACGGAGGCATGGCGCAGGTCTGACCCGCTGGGGCGCTTGTCCAAGGTTGCGCCGCAGCGATTGGCGTCTGGCGTATCGCTGTCTACACTCACGATATCGCTGATGCAGTCCCAGGCACCGCGCCCCACCCCCCGTACCCCTACCCAATGACCTTGACGCCCCCATCGAAAGAACATCGCCCGTCTGCGCGGCGCATCCTTGCAGAGGTTGCCCCGTTCAGCCATGCCCAACGCTACAAACGCATGGTGGAACTCGGTCGTGAATCCATCACGGATGCGCGTCTCGCCGAAGATTTGAAGTCACTGGCGCAATCGGAGATCCACTACGAAAGGTTGTTGGCGATGATGTCGGCCAGTGGCTCGCATGCGGCGGACCTGATCGCGACGATGCTGGCCGACCCATCGCCCATGCTGGCCTCGCGCGCCGCCCAGCTGGCCGCGCGCGTCGTACCCGAAGACATACTGATCCGGCTGATGCCGGATCTGACGCAGCCGTGTCGCCGGAATCTCGCCTGCCAGCTCTGGCGATCAGGACGCGGACAGGTGAACGATGCCGTTTATCCGAAGCTTGAAGGCGCTGCGCGCCGTCATCTGCTGTCGTGGACGACAGATGCATTCATCGCCAGCAATCTGGACGCAAAGCAGATTGCCGCCCTGGAAGCGCCGCAGTGGGCCACGTTGGCTCAGCGCATGCCTGAGTTCGTACGCGACAGGCTGGCGCATGCGCTGGAGCAGGCCGGCAACCCGTCCTACGCATTGCGTGTCGCTATCAGCGCCTCGCTCTATCGCATGCTGCGCAGCGACCCGGCGGCGGGCTTGAGTCTGTTGCGCGCCGCCATCACCCGAGTCCCAATCCACGATTTGCCGCTGGCGCGATACGCCTCATTCTTCCCCGAGGACATTGCGGCCCTGATTGCGGACCAGGGAGGCAACCAGCGCGTGCCGCTCACGGCGCAAACCCTGCGCCGGCTGGACGCGCCCGTGCTTTGCAATCTGTTGTCCGTCAACGCGCTCCCGAACCTGCGCGCCGCCTTCCACGCACTGCATGCAAGCCAGCGCGACGCCCTCTACCGCCATGGCGGCGAAGCCTGGCGCGAGGACAGCGGCGCATTGCCGTTTGCATTCGTGCGCGAGCTAGCTCTCGCTGCCCGGCAGTCCGAAGCGCGTCAAGCGTTCTCGCTGCGGCTCCTTGCCGCCGAGCCCATGGTGCGCCTGCCCTACCTGTCCTGCCTGCCGTTTCAGGAGGCGCTGGCCCTGGCTCAACCATTCCTGTCGCAGCCTGATGGCGAATTGCGTGCGCAGGCCGTGGCGGCAATCGTTGGGACGGGGCGGTACGAGGCATCGAGCCTGCCCGCCATTCTGGACTTCTGCCGGGCGCGCGAAAACGAGCAGGACCCCGTGCGCCTTGCCATGTTGACGGCCCTGGCGGCGCTGCCGCCGTCGCGTTGGGAGGCCGAGCATCTGGACGCGTTTGCCGCGGTCATCGATGCCGCGTTGCGTGCGCGGGACTGCTCGCACCAGACCATGCTGGCCGCCACACAATGGTTGATGGCCATCATCACCACGCACGCCGCCTTTGTTGTCGACACGCTGCCCCGCCTGGTCGAGCGTATGGGCAGCATGGGGAATCTTCGCTTTGGGCACTGGGAATCTCGCATCAGCGATGGCGAATTGCTCAGCATCGCCCCCCATTTGATGGGGTTGCTTGATACATGGGTACGGCGAGATCGCGCCCCGGTTGCGCTGCAACTGATCCTTGGCTTCGGATGCCGTGCGAAGGCCGTGGACGGGTTCGTCGACCTGTGCGCCGAGCTGACCCGGGACAAGCGAGGCAATGTGGCGCGTTCGGGGCTGGAGGCGCTGGTGCGGCTCGGGCTTGGAAAGCGCGTTGCAGAATTAATGCCTCGTCTAGTTCAGGAAGATCCTAGCTGGATTCAGGTTCCCGCCGTTTCCCTGCATTTGCATCTGCACCGGCAAGACCTGCTGACGCCCTTTCTGAGCGCTCGCGTCTACAAGGGGCGGTTTCCAAGCGGACAGGCGGCGTTTCTTCCTGCCTATGACAATGGGTTCTTCCGATGGACGGCCGCCCAGCAGCAAGGCTATGCCGGCGAACTGCTCAGTATCCTCACCAGCACTCAGCGCAACGCCTGGGAGCTCTATGGTTCGGTCCAGCGATACGCGGCCATGCCATCCGTCGACCTGACGCCGCTTGTCACGCTTGCGCGCCTGGACGCGCCTGACCAGGGGCTGCGCGACAAGACGCTCGAAGCGCTTGGGCGGGCCGATGCCGGACGCGGCGTGGCAGCGCTGGTGCAAGCACTGGATGACGGCCGGGCCCGCGTCGCCATCTATGCCTTGCGCCGATCCTTGATGAACCTGCGCCCCGCCCAGGTGCTGGACCTGCTTGGCCGCGCGCCACGCGGCAAGGTCACCGTGGCGAAGGAGATCATCCGGCTCGCTGGTGATCTGCGCACGGATGGCGCTTTTGCATTCCTGACCCAAATCGAAGATGAACCCAAGCGGCATCAGGATGTGGCGATAGCCTTGATACGGGCGTACTGGAACTTCCTTGAACGTCCTGAAGTCTGGCAGAGATTGCACGCCATCGCTCGCAGCGAACCGCCAGCGCTGGCGCGCGCCACCATCCGTATCCCGCCGGTTGGCCTTTCCCCGGATAGCCAGCGCGCATTGAGCAAGCACCTTGCATTACTGCTCGGGCATTCCGATGCGCAAATCCGCAAGGAAACACTGCAAAGACTAATCGCGATGCCCCCAGGGGAAGGCGAGCCAGCGCTGTACGACGCGCTGGCCGCGCAGCTTGATGATGTCGATGTCTCGCTTGTGGAACTCGCGGCGAGCGCGCTGCTGGGCATTTACGCAAGAACCTTGCCGCAGGAGCTGGCAAGCAGTTTCTCGGGCATAACCCAAGCGCGTTCATTGGCGGCCGTTATCGCCGCGTACCGGCGGCAGTTGCAGCGTGGTCAGTTGGGTTTGGCCGCGTCGGCGGACAGGCTGGTCAAGGCGTTGCTGGCCAGGCGGTGGCACCCGGGCCAGGCGCTACGGCTCGCGTTCTCGATCTTGAGTCCAGAGGCCGCGCTGGCGCTAGCGCAGCAATTCGCTTCCTTGAAATTGCTGCATCCTGGCGTTGTGGGGGATGTCCTGGGTTCACTTGCGGACACGGTGGCGGGCGCGCGCGTGGATCATTTGACCCACGTTGAAGCCCTGCTGGGCGCCGGGGCAGAGGCCAGTATGCGGCGCATCGGCCTGGGCTTGCTACGCGAAACGTCGGCCCGGCATGGATGGACAGAAGCGATGCGCCAGCGGCTTCGTTTTTATCGGAACGACAAGGATAGCTGGGTGTCCGACGCAGCCGACCTGATCACGTACCCGGATGAGTCGTCCAGTCGTTGACCGGGTGGGCATTCAGGTACATAGCGAAAATTCAGGAATATTCGAATGCCCGAAAATAATTACGATGCATTTGCGGCTGCTTACCAAGCGGACAATGAAAACAACGCTTGGAATGCCTATTACGAGCGGCCAGCAATTCTATCGATGGTGGGCGACGTCAAGGGCCGCCGCGTGCTGGATGCGGGCTGCGGTGGCGGAGCGCATGCCGCAGCGCTCCTTGATCAAGGGGCCATACTGGCGGGTATCGATTCCAGCGCAGCCTTATTGCAGATTGCGCAAGATCGTCTTGGCGGGCGCGGGCGCTTGTTATTAGCGGACCTCAACGACGTGTTGCCCTTTGAAGATGGCGCTTTCGATCTGATTCTTTCGTCGCTGGTCATGCATTATTTGCCCGACTGGACGCTGCCCCTATCAGAGTTCAACCGTCTGTTGTCCGACGGCGGCCGTCTGGTGTTTTCCACGCACCACCCATTCATGGACCACCCCTCTCCTGGCCACGACAATTACTTCGAGACTTACCCCTTCAATGAAACCTGGGAGCGCGACGGCAGGGATATCGAAATGCGCTTCTGGCACCGGCCTCTCCACGCCATGTTTGACGCTCTGAAGTCGGCGGGATTTCAGATCGAGGTACTGAGCGAACCGCAGCCTGATCCGCGCGCCCGGTCTCTCTTCCCCGAGGCATACCTCCGCCTGACAACCCAGCCACGATTCCTTTTTTTCTCAGCCGTGGCAGAAAAGCAGCCTATGATGGCTGCCACATAAATTCCGATAGGAATCGCCGCTGGTATGCGTACTGTTCGGCATGATCTTCGAACACAACGTTTCGCCGGTAGATGGCGTCTCAGGATTTGCTCACATGTGTGGTTCTCTGCGCCCTGGCCTTTCTGTTCGGGCCACGCGTCGCCAAGCAGACTCGAGAGGGGCTTCCTCAGACCATGAAGTCATTCAAAGCCTAAGCCGAGCAACACCAAGCGCCGTCTCAATAGGAGGCTGCCTGACTTGAGGGTTCCTGTGGGAACCCATCCGTAACGATAGGCATGCGAGGCCAATGGAAGAACATCTCCATGGCGTCCTCAATGCAGCTAGACCACCTCCAAACTATTATGGTTGCCACCACTCTTGTCGCCATGCTGTGCGCACACCTGCTGTGCTTTTCGGGCATGTTTTTACTGATCAGCCGTCGCCTGCCCGGCAACCGGATGGGGATGGATTTCTTTGCCGTCGGCAATCTCCTGCTGGCGCTGGCCTACATTCTGCAACTGGTTGAAGGGGGACCCGCCTGGAGCGTGATGAGCGGCGTCAACCACACCCTCACGCTGGCGGCTCCGATTGCCTACTGGCTTGGCGCGATGCGTTTTTTTGGGCGCCAAGTTCGGTTGTGGCGGTCGTTGTTTTTATTCTCCGTGGCCTATGGCATTGCGCAATGCCTGGTGCAATGGAACGCCGGCCCCACCGCGCGTTACGCGATGCTTGCGGCAATGGCGGCCGTGCTTTTCTTCGCCATGACCCTCACCGTGATCTATGGGGTGCGCAGCTTCGCAAAAGACTTGTACGGAGAGATGATTTTTTTTGCGCTGCTGATCAGCGGCATCTGTGTGCTCAACGCGCTGAAGTTTTTGAAAATTGTGGATGACGGTTTGGATGCGCTGCACATGGACAGCCGCTTTCAAATGATCTTCTATCTCTACATGTCGACGCTGGCCACCATTGTGCCGCCCTCCATTGTCTGGCTGGTCTTGCGGCGGCTGACGGATAGCCTGCGCAATATGGCGGCGCGCGATCCCATGACAGACCTGCTCAATCGCAGAGGGCTTCTGGATGCGCTAAAGCAGTATTTCAATTCTCGCAACGCCACGCCGGCGCGTTTGCTGCTGTTGGATGTCGACCATTTCAAGCGAATCAATGACACTTATGGCCACCAGGCCGGAGATGAAGTCATCTGCCAAGTTGCGGATCTGCTTCGCGCAACCGTTCGTCGTGGCGACTTGACGGGCCGGATAGGCGGAGAAGAGTTTGTGGCGATCTTCCTGGAAACAGATGACGACCGGGTGAACGACATGGCCGAGCGCCTGCGTGCCAGCGTTGAAAATCAGGCGATCAAGGTGGCGGGTTCTGGCAGTGTGCTGCGTTGCACGGTCACCATTGGAATCTCGCCCCCCTTCCATGGCGCGCATGGCCTGGAGGACGCGCTTCGGCGGGCCGATTCCGCGCTCTACCGAGGAAAGGCGGCGGGACGCAATCGAATCGAAGTGGCCGGCCATCCCGCCCCTCCCATCCACGCTGTCCACCCCATCGATTTCAGTGTCGGCGTCGCGGACGTCGATGTTCCATCAGCCAGTCGATGAACACACGTCCGCTTTGGGCTGAGGCTGTGTAAAAAGCACTTTTGGTTCGGACAGCCACGGCTACCCGTCAATGCATCTCCCGGAAGACATAAAACTGCCGCGGAGAAAACTAGCCCGCAGTCTCGGCTTCGGGTCCGCCGTAGAGCTTGCCGGCACCCGCCCAATCAGAAGGTTTGACGTCTTCAAAAATGACGTAGATGTACTCCGCCGGTGTCGCGGTATGTCGCACGATGCTCTCCGTGATCTCGGCTGCGACCTTCTCTTTCTGTTGATGATCCTTACCTTCAAACCAGCTGACGCGAACGACGGGCATATGGCCTTCCTATAGGTTGCGTTGGGGGATCACAGACGGCAATCCCGCGGGAAAAAAGCCATGCTAGCGTAGAAGCGCAAGCCTATAATCCTCCGAAAATCTACTCAAAGTAGAACCAAAGGACACAATGAATGACCCCGATCCCTTCGATGGCATTTCCGTGTTTGTGGCTGTGGCGCATGCGGGTACTTTCACCGCCGCCGCGCGGAAACTTGGCTTAACCAAGTCAGCCGTCGGGAAGGCGATTTCCCGGCTGGAACAGCGTCTTGGTTTTGCGCTATTCCATCGCACCACGCGGGTCACCAAATTGACGACGGATGGCGAGGCCTACCTGGGCGCATGCACGGCAGCCCTTGACGAGATCGTTACCGCACAGTCTGCGCTGACCACCCATCACAAAAAACTCAGTGGCCGGGTGCACATCGATATGCCGGTCGCCTTCGGCCGGACGGTGCTTTTGCCGCTACTGATGGAGATGACGCGTCCGCATCCTGATCTAGGCTTGAGCCTGACGTTTTCGGAATCCAGCAGTGATCTGCTGCAAGACGGTGTTGACCTGGCGATTCGCTTTGGCGCCCTCCCTGATAGCAGCGATTTAGTGGCGCGGCGCCTGGCGACGCAACGTCGCGTGATCTGCGCCTCGCCGGCATACCTCCGGGCGCGCGGAACTCCCGAAGCGTTGCCGGATCTTGCCGGACATCACTGCATTGTCGGGACGATGGCGGGGCCGCCACAAGTGTGGTTTGTCAAAGAGGGAAACAAGGACAAGCGCTTCACACCGCCTCAAACCCACCGCTTAAGCGACGGAGCAGCCATGATCGATGCTGCGATAGGTGGACTGGGGCTTCTTCAGCTTCCTGTCTCGATTCTGCGAAAGGCGCTCAGCGATGGAAGACTGGTCCCCGTGCTTGAGTCCCTATCCGGCACTGACGTCGACGTGCACGTCATGTGGCCACATCAGTCTCATCTGAATCCTCGCGTGCGCTATGTCATTGATGGCTTGTTAGCTTACGCCGCGCAAGGAAAATTGGACTGAGCGCCGCAGTCAAACAGGCGCCGACCACCAACACCCCAGCACTCGCGATGAAGGTGCTTTGATAGCCGGTCGCATCGAACAGTACCCCGCCAAGGGTCGAGCCCAGCGCAATGGAAAACTGAATCACCGCCACCATCAGGCCACCGCCGGCCTCGGCGTCATGGGGTAGAGCATGCGCGACCCAGCTCCACCAGCCCACGGGTGCAGCGGTCGCCATCAGCCCCCACAGGCCCAGCAGAACGGCCACGGGCGCGACCCAGCCGCCAAGCGGAATCAGCGCTACGGCGATCACCGACATGAGGATCGGAATGATGATCAGCGGGCCATACAAACTTCGCTTCAGGATCGAGCCGATCACCGCCGTGCCGATGAAGCCCGCGACACCGATCACCAACAGCAGAAGCGATAGCGTGGAGACGCTGACGTGTGTCACCGTTTCCAGGAAGGGGCGCAAATAGGTGAACAGCGTGAACTGGCCCATGAAGAAGGCGCCGCACGCCGCCATGCCGTAGGCCACATTGCGGCGCTTGAGCAAGTTGAACACGTTGCCGGACCCCGCCGCGCGCGCCCCGGTCTTCATGGCGGGCAGCGCGATCCATTGCCAGGCCAAGGCGATCAGCGCCAAGGGGACCAAGGCGAGAAATGCGCCTCGCCATCCGATGATCGAACCCAGGTAGCTTCCCAATGGGGCGGCAATGACCATCGCCAGGGCATTGCCGCCGTTGAAGATCGCCAGGGCTTTCGATACTTGCCGAGGGGGAACCAGGCGCATAGCCATCGCGGCCGACATGGACCAGAAGCCGCCGATCACCACGCCAAGCAGCGCGCGGCCGGCCATGTAGGTCGTGGTGTTCGGGGCGAACGCCACGGTGGCGCCGGATACGCCCATCAGCACGGTCAGCGCCAGCAGCAGCGTCTTGCGATCCATCGTGCCGGCCCACGCGGAAATCGACAGGCTGGTCAACACCGCGAAGGCGCCAGAGATGGCGATGCCCTGGCCGACCCTGCCTTCGGTAATCTGCAGTTCCGTGGCAATCGGAGATAGCAGGCTGACAGGCATGAACTCAGAGGCCACCAACGCGAAAACGCACAGCGATATCGCGAAGACGCCGCTCCAGCATGCAGGCCGATCTTCCGATATGGATTGCGCCCCCCCCGGGGCGTCAGAGATGCGGGTTGTCATGCCGAAGCCAAGTGCTGCTGGAAGAATGCCGTCAGCTTGGCGAACGGAATCACGTCCGTCCGATCGTACAAATCGGTGTGATTGGCGCCCGGGATGATCATGAGTTCCTTCGGCTGCGCCGCTGCCGCATAGGCGGTTTCGCTGAAGTAGCGCGAGTGGGCTTTTTCGCCATGGACGAACAGGATCGGACGCGGGGAAATTTCTGCGATGTATGTCAGGATCGGCATGTTCATGAACGACAGCGGCGTGGTGATCGTCCAGGCGTTGCCCGAATTGACCGCGCGCGGATGCCGTCCGCGCGGCGTCATGTAGTAGTCGTGATAGTCCACCAGGAACTGCGCGTCGCCCCCCTTGAGTTCGTTGTAGGGCGCTTGATAGGCGGGCGCGCCATTTTCTGCATCCGCCCAACGTTGCTGGCTCAGCGCCTCGAGTGTTTGCGTACGCTGTTCGCGTGTGACGCGATCGTCATAACCCTTGGACATGACGCGCGTCATGTCGTACATGGTGCTGGCGACGACGGCCTTCACGCGCTTGTCCACGGCGGCGGCGTTCAGGGCCATGCCGCCCCACCCGCAAATGCCAATCACGCCTATCCTTTCGCGGTCAACAATGGATTGCAGGCCAAGGCAATCAACAGCGGCGCTCACGTCTTCGGTATTGATGTCCGGCGAAGCGACATTTCGGGGTTCACCGCC
>Ga0213823_1000103_pt1 | contig 88189 bp, 84 predicted proteins | sample MC6MC0907MG_FD_179887 | JGI IMG/M metagenome (GOLD analysis project Ga0213823, IMG submission 179887) | Enriched soil aggregate microbial communities from Iowa State University, Ames, United States - MC6-MC0907-MG | ecosystem: Environmental > Terrestrial > Soil > Unclassified | place: USA: Iowa... | reverse complement strand
CCATCGAGCCGAACAGCGGCATCGTGCCGATGCCGGATCCGCGTCTGGACGCCCTGGCCGCCATCGTGGTGCCCGAGCGCGTGCTGCCGACCACCATGGAGTTCGTCGACATCGCCGGCCTGGTGGCGGGCGCCTCGAAAGGTGAAGGCCTGGGTAACAAGTTCCTGGCCAACATCCGCGAAACCGATGCCATCGCCCACGTGGTCCGCTGCTTCGAAGACGACAACGTGATCCACGTGTCCAACAGCGTCGACCCGAAACGCGACATCGAGATCATCGACCTGGAACTGATCTTCGCCGACCTCGACAGCTGCGAAAAGCAACTGCAGAAAGTCGCGCGCAACGCCAAGGGCGGTGACAAGGACGCCGTGGCGCAGAAAGCCCTGCTCGAGCAGCTGATCGCGCACTTCACCGAAGGCAAGCCAGCGCGCAGCCTGATGAAAAACATGAGCGCCGAGGAGAAGCTGGTGATCCGCGGCTTCCACCTGCTGACCACCAAGCCGGTGATGTACATCGCCAACGTCGCCGAAGACGGTTTCGAGAACAACCCGCTGCTGGACGTGGTCAAGGCCATCGCCGAAGAAGAAGGCGCCATGGTGGTTCCGGTCTGCAACAAGATCGAAGCGGAAATCGCCGAGCTGGACGACGGTGAAGAGAAAGACATGTTCCTCGAGGCCCTGGGCCTGGAAGAGCCGGGCTTGAACCGCGTGATCCGCGCCGGTTACGAAATGCTCAACCTGCAGACCTACTTCACCGCGGGTGTAAAGGAAGTGCGCGCCTGGACCGTTCGCGTCGGCGCCACCGCCCCGCAGGCCGCCGCCGTGATCCACACCGACTTCGAAAAAGGCTTCATCCGCGCCGAAGTGATCGCCTACGACGACTTCATCCAGTTCAAGGGTGAAGCCGGTGCCAAGGAAGCCGGCAAATGGCGCCTGGAAGGCAAGGACTACATCGTCAAGGACGGCGACGTGATGCACTTCCGCTTCAACGTCTGATCCAACGCTGCAACAGCAGTGCCCCCTGGCTTGATACGACAAGCCAGGGGCTCGTTGCGTGGTTCTATCGCACATGGGTGAGTCTTTCACCCGGTAGCTGTCACGACAACCCACCGTTACTCAACGCTCCCCTCTTGCCAATATTTCCCGGACACTCCACTCTCCGACGATGCCCCATGCCCGTTTCCGGCCAAGGTTAATTGGTAGCACTTCTGCTGAAACCCACAGCAGCGCCGATACAAGCAGAGACTTGCAACCGCTCTGCTTAACTCTATGCACTCGCTCATTGCCATGACTGGATAGGGACAGCCACAAGATGCAAAAGAAAGTCATCATCGCCGATGATCACCTGCTCACGCTCATTGGCATCCGCGCCTCGCTCAGCAGCGACAGCACACTGCAGATCGTCGGCGAGGCCCAGAATGTCGAAGGGCTGTTCCAGCTGTTGGCCGAACAGCCCTGCGATCTGGTCGTCACCGATCTGATGATGCCCCACAGCGAACAGGCCGACGGCCTCCGTCTGATCGAACAGTTGCGCCGCCGTTACCCCCAGATCGCGGTCATCGTGGTGACCATGCTCAACAACCCGGCGCTGCTGGCCTCGATCCTCAAGCTGGGGGTCCAGGGGTTGATCAGCAAGCGCGGGGTACAAGGCGACCTGCAAAAGGCCATTCGCGCCAGCCAGGCCAAACCCTTCGTCTCCCCGTCCATCCGGCATCTGTTCGACCCCATGGAGCCTCTGGCCGAGGTCGAACAACTGTCCCCTCGCGAAGTCGAGGTGCTACGCCTCTACGGCGCCGGGCTGTCGGTCAATGAAATAGCCACGCACCTCAATCGTTCCAAGCAGACCATCAGCAGCCAGAAGAGCAGCGCCATGCGCAAGCTGGGCCTGGACAGCAACGCCAGCCTCTACCTGTACATCCAGGAAGTCGGGCTGGCCTGAGACTATGCCGAACCCTCCAGCCGGCCTGCCGCGCCTGATCCTCTGGATCATGCTCTTGCTGACCAGTGTCGCGTCCCTGCGCGCCGCCGAGCCTGAGCCTGCTCCGCTGTCCCTGGCCACGCTGATGGCCATGCGTCAGACGCTGCCCCCTCGCCCGCTACGGGTCGCCGAAGTGAGCGCCTCCAACGAGCAACCCGAGCCTCGTGGCAACGATGTGCTCAACCAGATCACCAACGATTACCTGGAACACATCAGCCAGTTTCTCGAACTGCCGATCCAGCGCGTGCCCTACCCTTCGGTGGACAGTGCCATCGCCGGCCTGACAAACGGGGACATCGATCTGATGCCCCGCGCCACCGAGTACGAAAGAAAACAATCTGGGTTCGTCTACAGCCAGCCCTACCTGGACAACGAGCCGATCATCGTCGGGCGCATCGCCGACAAGGACCTGTCCCCTGACCTGGCGGGCAAACGCGTGCTGGTTCCGGCCTACTATGTGCAGGCTGAAACAGTCGGCAAGGCCTATCCCAAGGCTGAACTGATCGTGATCAACAGCATTGTCGAAGGCCTGCAGCGCCTGTCCGACGGCGAAGCCGACGCCCTGATCGGCGATCAGCTGCGCACCAATTTCTACATGCGCAGCCTGGCCAACCTCAAGTTGCAGAACAAGTACGTCGCCAATCTGCCGGCCATGGGTTTCAGCTTCGCCGCCCGCGGGCATGAGGACAATCTGGTGCCCCTGATCAACGCCGCGCTGAAGACGGTTTCCCGGGAGCGCAAGCAGGAGATATTGCAGCACTGGGAACGCTCGCCCTGGCTGTTCGCGCCGACCGACTCCTTCGCCCTCAACAGCGCGGAAGACAACTGGCTCAAGCATCTTCCTTCGCTGAACCTGATCGCCCACGAAATCCCCAATTACCTGTACCGCAAGGACGACGGCCAATGGGCCGGACTGGCGTTCAATGTGCTGCGCAGCCTGGCCGACGACTATCAACTGCAACTGAACATCATCGACAGCCAGTCCCCGGACATCGACCGCCAGCGCCTGGAACGGGATGAGGCGCAAATCGCCCTGTCGCTGGCACCGACTCCGGTCCGGCAGAAGCGCCTGTTATTCAGCGATGGCTTCGGCACCGACTACTGGGCCTTCATTACCCGCGAAGGCGCCAGTTCCCCCAGCTCGCTGGCGGCCCTGGGGGGCAGGCGCCTGGCAATCGCCGCCGGACATCCCCTGCAGCCTCTGCTCCAGAGCCGCTACCCGAACATCGAACTGGTACTCACCGACCACTACTCCCAGTCCCTGCATCTGGTCGAACAGGGCATGGTCGACGCCACGCTGAACAGCGCCGCCGATGCCCAACAGCTGGACAATCCCCGGCTCCGGGCCGGCAAGCAGTTCCAGGCCCAGGCCGAGCCCCTGGTGTTCGCCGTATCGGCCAAGCACCCCGAACTCCTGAGTATTCTCAACAAGCTCCTGTATTCGTTGAAAACTTCGGACGGCAATCAGCACCGCATCAGCATCCTGGCGCGGCCCGCCACCAAGGGTTCGCTCTGGGCCTACCTGCCGAGCTGGGTCTGGCAAAGCGCCGCGCTGGTCCTGGTGCTGGTACTGCTGTCGTTTTACTGGAACTGGCGCCTGCGGATTCAGATCCGCCAGCGGCGCGTCGCGCAGAATCAGCTCAAGGACCAACTGGCCTTCCAGTTCGCCTTGCTCAACGGCTTGCCCATCCCGCTTTACGTGCGTGACTTGCAAGGGCGCCTGAGCACCTGCAACCACGCTTATGAGCAGTTCTTCGGCCGGTCCCTGGACGAGATGCGCGGCACCACGCCACAAGAGCAAGGCATCGCCCCACGCGCCCTGGCCCTGGACCTGGAGGAGCAGCACCAACGGCTGCTGGATAACCGCCAGTCACAATTTCTCGACAGCGTGATCGAGGTCGATGGCCAGGCCCATCATATCTACCAATGGCTGGTGCCCTTCTACACCGCACTCGGCAAGCAGCAGGGCCTGCTGGGCGGCTGGATCGACATCAGCGTGCGCAAGCACCTGGAACACAAGCTGCTCGAAGCCCAGCAGCAGGCAGTCGACGCCAGCGCCGCGAAAAGCCAGTTCCTCGCGACCATGAGCCATGAGCTGCGCACCCCGCTGAATGCCATGGTCGGCCTGCTGGAGCTGGAAACCAGCGGCGCATCCACCCCTTCGCAAAACCTCAGCATCGCCCAGCAGTCGGCGCAATCGATGATCGACCTGATCGGCAACATTCTCGATCTGGACAAGGTCGAGACCGGCCAGATGGAGCTGGTGCCCAGCCCCACCGCCCTCGATCAACTATTGGCCAACTGCCTTGAGCTGTTCGCCGCGCAGGCCCGGGAAAAACACCTGGAGCTGAAGCTGCAACACCGCCTGCCCCCCGAGCGGCGCTACCAGGTGGACGCCCTGCGCCTGACGCAGATCCTTCACAACCTGTTGTCCAACGCCTTGAAGTTCACGAACCAGGGCTGGGTCGAGCTGTCGGTCCAGGAGCTGGACTCGGGGCCTCGGCAAAGCCGCCTGATGTTCCATGTCAGCGACACCGGCATCGGCATCGCCGAGGATCAGCAGCCGCAGATTTTCGCGCCTTACCAGCAAGCCCACGCCGAGATCGCCCACCTGCACGGCGGCTCCGGCCTGGGCCTGAGCATCTGCAAACAGCTGGTCGAACTCATGGGCGGCAGCATCCGCCTCGCCAGTGCAGCGGGCCAGGGTTGCCGGGTCAGCTTCGAACTGACCCTGCCCTGGCAACCGGACGAGGACGAGCCGCAGCATGCCCTTCAAGGCGCTACGGCGGTGGCCGGGTTGAATGTACTGATCGTCGACGACGTCTCCACCAACGGCCTGGTGCTCGAACAGCAACTGCTCAGGCTCGGCCATCGCGGGACCTACGTCAGCAATGGCAAGGCGGCGTTGCAAGCCTGGGAACAGGGCCAGTTCGATGTGCTGGTCACCGATTGCAACATGCCGCACATGGACGGCTACGCCCTGGCCCGCAATGTCCGAGCCGCAGAACAGTCGCGCGGGCAGCCCAGGATCCCGATCATCGGCTACACCGCCCGCGCCCTGGCAGACGAAAAGCAGCGTTGCCAGGCGGCCGGCATGGACGACCTGATGATCAAACCCATCGTCCTCGAGCGTCTGCGGGAAATACTCGGCAAGCTGAAAGCGCCCGGGCTATCCAGTTCATCCCCCAACGCCCCCCTCACCCCGCCCCCCGCCCCAGCGCCCGACGAGGAGGCTGCCGCGACGTTCGACCTGTCCTACCTGGAGGGTTTCCAGAACGATCCGCAGCTCAAGGAGCGCTTGCTCCAGGAGCTGCGCCGGAACCTGGAGCAGGAGCGCGAGCTGCTGAGCGCCCCGCTGCCCGACACGCCGGAGTTCCTCGAACAGTGGGTCCACCGGGTCAGCGGCCTGGCCTGCACGGTCGATTCGCCGGCGTTGATGCGGGCCTGCCTCGACCTGCAACGTGCGACTCATGAAGGCGAGCAGGCCCTGGAGGCGCAACGCCACGCGGTGCTCTCGGTCATCGAACGCATGCTGGGCGATATCGAACGCCACGCCTGACCCATCCCGGACAGCCCTGAGCAACAATCCCGGCCCTGGGCAACCCCAGGCCGCCCCCCTGAAACATTTTGTTCCATTCCCTGGCTCGCCGTTTCGTACTCGTCTCATACAAGACAAAAGCCCCGCTCGGCATCCTAGGCCCCCTTCGAAACCGGGCGCCGCGGACCAGGAACACTCCAGGTCGACTCATTGGGCGGCCGGCATCGAAGAACTCAAAAAAAGACTCTTTCACATCCCTAATTCAAGGTGATTCGATGCTTCATAACACCCGCGCCAGCGCCATGCGCAAGCTTCCGTTGGCCATCACCCTCGGCCTGGCTTCACTGGCCAGCCAGCAAGCCTTCGCCCACGGTTATGTCGAAAGTCCGAAGTCCCGTGCCTTCATGTGCTCCGCCACCGGCGGCAACCTCAACCGCGATTGCGGCCCCGTCACTTACGAACCGCAGAGTGTCGAGTACTCGCCATCGGTCCAGCATCACTACCCCAAGGATTACTGCTCGGGCGACTTCACCAAATGCGGTCCGGCGAACGGCACCATCCCGGCGGGCGGCATCACCAGCTTCTCGCAGCTCAACGAGCAGACGGCGACCCGCTGGCAGAAAACCACGATCAAGCCGGGCATGAATGAATTCACCTGGCACTACTCCGCCGGTCACGCCAGCGCCTACTACCAGTTCTACATCACCAAGAAAGACTGGAACCCGAACCAGCCGCTGACCCGCGACTCCTTCGAGATGACCCCGCTGCTCAATGAAAACGCCGGTGGCGTGCGTCCGCCGGCCGGTGGCAAGACCAAGCACAAGGTCAACATTCCTGCTGACCGCAGCGGTTACCACGTGATCCTGGCGACCTGGAAGATCGCCGACACCGCCGCCACCTTCTACCAGGCCATCGACGTCAACATCGACAACGATGGCGCGCCGATTCCTGACTGGAAAATCCTCGGTGCCGTACAGCCTGAACAACTGCAAGTCGGCGACAAGGTCAGCACTCGCGTGTTCACCAATGCCGGCGAACAGCAGAACCGCCAGACCCGCCTGAACATCGAGACCGCGGAACAGGCCCAGGCCAACACCTGGCCATTCCTGTTGGCGGAAAAGGTCAACAAGGCCAATGCCGGTTATGTGATGGGCGAGCTCAACGCCAACAACGAAGTCGTGCCCAACTACGGCAAGAACACCATGTACGCCAAGAACAACAGCGACGTGGTGCGTGTGGAAATCCAGAAAGAGCAGCCGAGCATTCCTGGCGAGCTGAAACTTTCCGGCCTGCAGGCCGAGTACACCTTGAAGGACAACGCCACCGACCTGCACTTCAACGCCATTGCCCAGGGCGGCAAGTACACCATCAGCTCGACGGTCTTCAACGGCAAGAACGAAAGCATTGCTCACGTACAAGCCGAGCCTGGCAACAACACCCCGCACTTCTCCATCCCGCTGCGTAACGTCAGCGAAGGTGAGTACGACGTGGTAGTCGTGGCCAAGCCGGAGAAAGGCGAGCAGCTGCAACAAAGCCAGCGCATCACCCTGAAAGCCGAAGAAGTGGGCGGCGGCGGTGATTACGACTTCGTCTTCCCCAAAGGCCTGACCGGCTACAAGGCCGGCACCAAGGTCCTGGCCAAGGACGGCAACGTCTATGAGTGCAAGCCGTTCCCTTACAGCGGCTACTGCATCCAGTGGAACGCTGGCGCCACTCAGTTCGAGCCTGGCGTGGGCAGCAACTGGAAGGACGCCTGGATTCGCAAGTAATCCATAACCTGACCAACCGCAGCGTGGTGCCCCGGCACCGCGTTGCGGACCTTGGGAATCGACATGAATCACCCTCACTACTCAAGACCGCGCAGGCTGCTGCACTGGCTGTTCGCCGCCGTTGTGCTGTGGGCCACGATCAGCGGCTATGCCAGCGCCCTGTTGCAGCCGCCAAGCTCGGTCCAACAGGCGATCGCCTTTATCAATGTCTCGCTGACCACCCTGCTGGTGCCGCTGTTCGTCCTGCGGCTGTTCTACCTCCTGCGCCATCCCGCTCCGGCGGCGCCCGCCCATCAGAGCGCGGCTGAGCGCAAGCTGGTGCATGCCGGGCACGGCGCCCTGCTGGTCACCCTCGGTACCGTGCTGTTCAGCGGCGTGCTGATGATGTCGCGCCCGATCGACCTGTTCGGCCTGCGGCTCCCGCAACCCTTGCAGGACCCGGCGGCCATCACCTTTTTCGAAGAGCTTCACCATTACAGCTGCATGGCCCTGGCCCTGCTGGTGGCCGGCCATATCGCCGCGGTGATCCTCCACCAAATGCGCGGGCACGGCGTGCTCAAACGCATGCTGCCCAAACGCCCATGAAAACGCTGCTCTCATGGCGCCCGCGCGGCTCCGGCCAACGCTACCTGCTGCCCGCCAGCCTGGTCGCCCTGGGTCTCTGGCTGAGCTGGCTCGGCCTCGACAGCTGGAGCTACCGGCAAGTCGTGGCGGGCCAGCCGGTGCCGAGCGCGGTACCGAGCGCCAGCGCCGAAAAGCTGCTGCCCGCGCCCCTGGACGATCGCAACATCGCCAGGGTGTTCGGCGCCGTGCCGGTCGAATTCGACAGCGCGCAGGCCAGCCTGCCGCTGGTCCTGCTCGCCAGCCTGCTGGGCAACCAGCCCGAACAATCCAGGGCCCTGATCCAGTACGCCGACAGCCGGGCCTTCTACTCCCCGGGCGAACGCCTGCCCGACGGCACGCTGCTCAAGAGCGTCAGCGCCGATCAGGTGGTGGTGCTGCGCAACGGCCGTGAACAGAACCTGCTGCTACCCGGGCGCCAGCTGCGCCTGCTCAGCCCCCAGACAACCCCACCGGAGGTCGCCGACCGAAAAGCCACGGCCCTTCTGCGAGCGATAGAGAACACACCATGAAACTGTCCAAGATTGCAGGCGCCGTGCTCAGCCTCGGCCTTCTTTTGAGTGCCATGCCCAGTAGCGCGGCCCTCACCACCCAGCGCCTGTGGACGCTGAACATGAAGGACGCCGAACTGCGCGACCTGGTCAGCGAAGTCGGTGAAATCACCGGCAAGACCCTAGTGGTCGATGCCCGGCTGCAAGGCAAGGTCAGCGTGCAATCGTCCAATGCACTGGACAAGGACGGTATCTACTCGCTGTTCCTCAGCGTGCTGCGCAGCCAGGGTTTCGTAGCCCTGGACCAGGGCGACCGGGTGCTGATCGTGCCGGCGGTGGAAGCCAAGACCAAATCCAGCGAGCAATCGGGCGATGAGTTCGTGACCCGGGTCCTGGACCTGCGCAACGCCAACGCCGCGGAAATCTCCGGGGTGGTGCGCCCGCTGGTGAGCGACGACGCCTATGTCGCGCCCTCGGCCAGCTCCAACGCGCTGGTGGTTTCCGACAGCGCCAGCAACGTCGAGCGCATCCGCCAGGTGGTCAGCGAACTGGACCAGGCCGGCAACCGCTCGTTCAGCACCGTGGCGCTCAAGCACGCCTGGGCCAGCGATGTGGCCCGGACCCTGAACGAAAGCATCAGCCAGACGGGCAACGGCCCCAGCGACGCCAAGGCCGTGGGCGACGCCCGCAGCAACCGGGTGATCCTCGCGGGCTCCGCCCAGGCCCGCCAGCGCATGGCCGCTCTGGTCAAGGCCATCGACGTGCCGAGCAATGCCAATGACAGCGCGCGGGTGGTACGCCTGCACCACAGCGATGCGAAAAAACTCTCGAAGCTGCTCGACGGCATCGGCAAGCGCCTGGAAGACGGTAATCGCGGTGGCGGCGAAGGCAAGGGCGGCGGCAACTCGATACTGGTGAGCGCCGACGAAAGCCAGAACGCCCTGGTGCTGATGGCCGACCCGGCGCAACTGAGCATGCTCGATAAAGTCATCACCCAGCTGGACCAGCCACGGGCCCAGGTGCTGGTGGAAGCGGCCATCGTCGAAGTCAGCGGCGACATCAACGAAGCCCTCGGCGTGCAATGGGCGGCGCGCGCCGGCAACGTCGCCGGCGGCACCAACTTCAGTGGCACCGGCCTGTCGATCGGTACCCTGCTGGGTAACGGCAAGGACAAGAACATCACCCTGCCGGACGGCGCCATCATCGGCATCGGCACCAGCAATTTCGGCGCGCTGGTCACCGCCCTGTCCAGCGACTCGAAGAACAACCTGCTGTCCACCCCGAGCCTGCTGACCCTGGACAACGAAGCGGCGGAAATCCTCGTCGGCCAGAACGTGCCCTTCCAGACCGGCTCGTACACCACCGACACCGCCGGCGCCAGCAACCCCTTCACCACCGTGGAGCGCCAGGACGTCGGCGTGACCCTCAAGGTGACGCCGCACATCAACGAGGGCAACACCCTGCGCCTGAAGGTCGAGCAGGAAAGCTCGGAACTGGCCAGCGCCCCGCCCGGCATCACCACCAGCGACGTGATCACCAACAAGCGCTCGGTGAAAAGCACCATCCTCGCCGACGACGGGCAGATCATCGTGCTCGGCGGCCTGATCAAGGACAACGTCAAGACCCAGGTCAGCAAGGTGCCGGTGCTGGGCAGCATTCCCCTGCTCGGCCGGCTGTTCACCAGCACCAAGGACGTCACCGAAAAGACCAACCTGATGGTCTTCCTGCGGCCGACCCTGGTGCGCGGCAGCGCCGATGCCGTCAACGTCAGCCAGCGCAAGTACGACGACCTGCGCAAGCTGCGCGCCAACGGTGACAGCCGCAGCGGCCTGGCCCTGCCCGCCGACTCGCGCCAGTTGTTCGATGCCGCCCCGCAGGATGGGACCCTCGACATTCGCGCCAGAGAGCCACGCCGATGAACCCGGTCGCGCGCCTGCCCTTTGGCTTCGCCAAGCGTCATGGGGTCCTGCTGGAATCCCTGGAAAACGGCCTGCGGCTTTATTGCCGGGCCGACACGCCGGTGGAAATCCTCGCCGAGGTCCGCCGTTGCCATGGCCCGTTGCGGGGCCAGCGGATACTCGACACCGAGGCTTTCGCCGAGTTGCTGGCCGAGCACTATCGCGATGGCCGCGACGACGCCATGCAAATGGCCGAGGGCCTGGGCGACCAGATCGCCGGCCAGGACGACCTGGCCAGCCTGGCCGAGCAACTGCCGCAGATCACCGACCTGCTGGAGCAGGAAGACGACGCGCCGATCATTCGCCTGATCAACGCGATCCTCGGCGAGGCGGTGAAGGTCAAGGCTTCGGATATCCACCTGGAAACCTTCGAGCAGCACCTGTCCGTGCGCCTGCGGGTCGACGGCCTGTTGCGCGAGGTGCTGCGCCCGCGCCGGGAACTGGCGGGCCTGCTGGTGTCGCGGATCAAGGTCATGTCCAAGCTCGACATCGCCGAGAAGCGCATCCCCCAGGACGGCCGCATCGCCCTGCGCATCGGCGGCCATGAAGTGGACGTGCGGGTCTCCACCCTGCCTTCGGCCTACGGCGAGCGGGTGGTCATGCGCCTGCTCGACAAACAGGCCGGGCGCCTGAACCTGGGGCGGCTGGGCATGGCCGAGGCGATCCGCGACAAGCTGGAAGACGCCCTGCTGCGCCCACACGGCATCCTGCTGGTCACCGGCCCTACCGGCTCCGGCAAGACCACCACGCTGTATGCCGGGCTCAGCAGCCTGAACAACCAGACGCGCAACATCCTGACCATCGAGGACCCGGTGGAATACCACCTGGCCGGCATCGGCCAGACCCAGGTCAACACCAAGGTCGACATGACCTTCGCCCGTGGCCTGCGCGCCATCCTGCGCCAGGACCCGGATGTGGTCATGGTCGGCGAGATCCGTGACCGGGAAACCGCCGACATCGCCGTGCAAGCCTCCCTCACCGGCCACCTGGTGCTGTCCACCCTGCACACCAACAGCGCCATCGGCGCCGTCACCCGCCTGCTGGACATGGGCATCGAGCCCTTCCTGCTGTGCACCTCGCTGCTCGGCGTGGTCGCCCAGCGCCTGGTGCGGGTGCTCTGCGGCGATTGCAAGAGCGCCGCGCCGGCCGACGCCGCGGCCTGCCACCAGTTGCACCTCGACCCGCAACAGGCCCCGGTGCTCTATCACCCGGTCGGCTGCCCGGCCTGCCAGCACAGCGGCTATCGCGGCCGCCAGGGCATCTACGAACTGGTGCTGTTCGACGAACCGCTGCGCCAGTTGATCCATGAAGGGGCTGGCGAGGCCGCCTTGACCCAGTACGCGCGCCAGCATGCCCACAGCCTGTTCGCCGACGGCCGGGACAAGGTGCTGCAAGGCGTCACCAGCGTCGAAGAACTGCTACGCGTAACCCGGGAGCACTGATCGTGGCCGCCTACGAATACCTCGCCATGTGCAACGCCGGGCGCAAGACCCGTGGCGTGCAGGAAGCCGACAGCGAGCGGCAGGTCCGCCAGTTGCTGCGCGAACGCAACCTGATCGCCCTGCAGGTCAAGCCGGCCCGCGGGCAAAAGGACCGCTCCGGCGCCACGCTGACCAGCAGCCAACGCCTCAGCCCGGCGCAACTGGCCTTGCTCACCCGCCAGCTGGCGACCCTGGTCCAGGCCGCTCTGCCCCTGGAAGAAGTGCTGGCCGCGGTCGCCGCGCAATGCAGCAAGCGCGCGCAGCAAAGCATGATGCTGGCGATCCGCGCACGGGTGCTGGAAGGCCATGACCTGGCCCGAGCCATGGGCGAATACCCGCGCGCCTTCACCTCGATGTACCGGGCCACGGTGGCCGCCGGCGAACGCGCCGGCCACCTGGCCCAGGTACTGATGCAACTGGCCGACTACACCGAGGCCCGGCATGCCGCCCGCCAGCAGCTGCAACTGGCCATGCTGTACCCGAGCATCCTGCTGCTGGCGGCCTTCGGCATCGTCGGCTTCCTGCTCAGTTTCGTGGTGCCGGATGTGGTCAAGGTGTTCATCGACAGTGGCCAGCAACTGCCGGTGCTGACCCGCGGCCTGATCGCCACCAGCGACTTCGCCCGGGACTACGGCCTGCTCCTGCTGCTGATGCTCGGCAGCCTCGCCGCCGGCCTGCGCGTGGCCCTGCGCAAGCCCGCCCTGGCCATGCGCTGGCATCAGGCCCAGCTGCGCTTGCCGGTGATCGGGCGGGTCATCCAGGCCAGCAACAGCACCCGTTTTGTCAGCACCCTGGCGATTCTCGGACGCAGTGGCGTGCCGTTGGTGGATGCCCTGGAAATCTCCGCCGAAGTGGTCGCCAACCAGCAGATTCGTACTCGTATGAAAGACGTGGCGCGTGCCGTACGCGAAGGTAGCGGGCTGACCCGGGCCCTGGAACAGAGCGGCGATTTCCCGCCGATGATGCTGTACATGATCGCCAGCGGCGAACGCTCGGGGGAACTGGACGGCATGCTCGAACGTGCCGCCCACCAGCAGCAGACCCAGCTGTCCAACGGCATCGCCATGCTGGTCGGGCTGTTCGAGCCGGCGATGCTGGTGTTCATGGGCGCCAGCGTGCTGGTGATCGTCCTGGCGATCCTGATGCCCATTCTCAACCTCAACCAACTCATCACCTGAAGAGCACACAACATGCGCAACCCTTCCCGCCAACGCGGCTTCACCCTGATCGAGATCATGGTGGTCGTGGTGATTCTCGGTGTCCTGGCCGCCCTGGTGGTCCCGCAGATCATGAGCCGCCCGGACCAGGCCAAGGTCACCGCCGCCCGCAGCGACATCAAGGCCGTGGCCACCGCCCTGGAAATCTACAAGCTCGACAACCACCACTACCCGTCGACCCAGCAGGGCCTGGAAGCTCTGGTGAAGAAACCGGCAGGCATGCCGGCGGCCCTCAACTGGAACCCCGACGGCTACCTCAAGCGCCTGCCCAAGGACCCCTGGGGCAACCCTTACCAGTTCCTCGCCCCGGGTCGCGAAGGCTCGGCCTACGACCTGTATTCCTTCGGTGCCGACGGCCGCAACGGCGGCGACGGCACCAACGCCGACATCGGCAACTGGGAGCCTTGAAGTGCGCAAGCCAATGGCGGGTTTCACCCTGCTGGAGCTGCTGGTGGTCATGGTGATCATCGGCTTGCTGGCCGGCATGGTCGGGCTGGTCCAGAGCGACTCGGGCGGGCAGAAGGCCCGGCGCGAGGCCGAGCGCCTGCAAAACCTCATTGGCTTGCTGCGCGAAGACGCGGTGTTGAACAACCTCAATCACGGCCTGCGCCTGGAGCCGGACCACTACACAGTGCTGAGCCTCGACCGTGGCGGCCAGTGGCAGGCCGACAAACGCTTCAAGGAACACCGGCTGCCCGGCGAACTGCGCCTGAACCTGCAGGAGCCACGAGGCCCAAATAAAGGCCTGGGCCAGGGCAAGGAGCCGCAACTCTGGGTGCTGGCCAACGACCAGATCTCGCCCTTCAATCTGCTGCTGGAATACCGCCAGCAACCGCTGCTGTCGCTGTCCAGCGACGGTGTCGAGGAGGTGCGTCTTGCCCCGGTGCAATAAACAGGCGGGCTTCACCCTGCTGGAAGTGATGGTCGCCCTGGCCATTTTCGCTGTGCTGTCGCTGTCGCTCTACAGCGCCACCGAACACCTGATCGGCAACAACGGCGGCCTCAGCGAACGGACCCTGGCGCAATGGCTGGCGGACAACCGCCTGAACGAGCTGCGCGCCGGCATGCGCCAACCCCAGAGCCAGCGCCAGGAACCGGTCCGCTTCGCCGGGCGCGACTGGCTGCTGACCAGCGAAACCGCCGCCGCGCCCGACCCGCGCCTGCTGAAGATCGTGCTCGAAGTCTCCACCGACGCCCCCATGCCGCGGCAGCGCGCGCGCCTGGCCGGTTACCTGGAGGCCCGCCCATGAAACGCCGGCAACAGGGTTTCACCCTGCTCGAAGTGCTGATCGCCATGGCCCTGTTCAGCCTGCTCGGCCTGGCCTGCTATCAGTTGCTCGAACGCATGATGCACACCGACCAGCGGATTCATCAGCACGAACTGCAACTGCGGCGCCTGCAACGCGCGGTGGGTATCTTCGAACGCGACCTGACCCAGGCCATCGCCTACCCGGTCAATGGCAGTTCGGCACGCCAGGCCCTGATCGGCGAACCGGGGCGCATCCAGCTGGTACGCGGCGGCTGGAGCAATCCGTTGCAACAGGCGCGCAACGACCTGCTGCTGGTCACCTATCGCTGGAGCGACAGCCAATGGCTGCGCGAGTACCGCAGCCCGGTGGACGGTCCCGACCTGTCCGGCACTGCCGCGCAACAACTGCTGCTCGATGGCGTCCGCCTCGAACGCCTGCGCTACATCGACGACCAGGGTCAGGCCCACCCCAACTGGCCTGTGGGTCAGGCGCCATTGAGCCTGCCCCAGGCCATCGAACTGGAGCTCGACGCTCCGGGTTATCCCGGCCTGCGGCGGGTGATCCTGCTGCCGGGCTTCAAGGGGCTGGACCATGGTTAAGGCCTGTAGACAACGGGGCATCGCGCTGATCAGCGTGCTGTTGATCACCTCCCTGGCGACCCTGATCGTCAGTGACATGCTGGCCCGCCAGCGCCTGAGCCTGATCGGCAGTTCCAACCAGCTGTTGCAGCAACAACTGTGGCAACTGGCGCTCAGCGGCGAAGCCTGGGCCCGTGGCCAACTGCGCGACGACTGGCGCGACGAGCCGGAGCCCAAGCGCGTACACCTGGGCCAACGCTGGGCCCACAGCACACCGACCTTCGACATCGACGGCGGGCGTATCCGCATCCAGCTGCAAGACCTCGGCGCGCGTTTCAACCTCGGCACCCTGCGCACGCCCAACGACCGCATCAGTCGCCTGCGTTATCAACGCCTGTTGCAAGTGCTCGGCCTGCCGCCCCACGACCCCAGGCGCCTGCCGCCGGTGCGTGGTTTCGACGGCAAGCCGCTGGCCTGGAACGACAGCAGCGAATTGATGCGCCTGGAAGGCGTCGACACAGCGGTCATGGAACGCCTGCGACCCTGGGTCAGAACCACACCGGGAGCCCTGAACCTCAACACCGCCCCGGCCGAACAACTGGCCAGCCTGGGCAAACTCGACCTGGCCCAGGCCATCGCCCTGGTGCAGGCGCGTCCCGCCGATGGCTACAAGACGGTGCAGGAGTTTCTCGACACCCCCGTGCTGAAACAGCACGAGATCAACAGCCAGGGGCTCGATGTCAGCAGCCGCTATTTCCAGGCGGTGCTGGATGTCGAACTGGGCGACCGCCAATTGCGCCTGATCAGCCGCCTGCGCATCGAGCAGGACGGTCAGGTCAGCGTACTGCAGCGCACCCTCGCCGCCCCTTCCCGTTTTCCGGAGTAACCCCATGCAAGCCTGGCTTTACCTCACCACCGTGACCGTGGACGACGACTCGCCCGTCACCTGGTGGCAAACCGACGGCGAGCCGGTGCACGGCACGCTGCAACAGGCGGCGGTGCTGGCCGGCCAGCGCCTGACCCTGCTGCTGCCGGCGGAAATCGCCAGCCATCACCGCTTCGACGTACCGCCGCGCAGCGGCCGCTGGTTGCAGCAAGCCATCCATTCGGTACTGGAAGAACGGTTGCTGGACGACCCCGAGCAATTGCACCTGGCCCGTGGGCCGTTGCAGGCGCGCCGGCACTGCCGGCTGTTCGTCCTGCAACGCCAGTGGCTGGAGCAACTGCTGGAGCGCCTGGCCCGCCATGGCCTGACGGCCGAGCACATTCATGTCGATGCCGACTGCCTGCCGGACAGCCAGGCCCTGGCCCTGCGTTGCCACGACCGCTGGCTGATCGGCGGGGCCTGCCAGCAACGCCTGGCGCTCGACGACCAGGCCCTCGAAGAGCTGGCCCCGCTGCTGCCCGACAACCTGCAACGCAGCGAGGAAACGCCCTGGCCGCTGTTGGCCCGGGGCAGCGCGCAGGCCATCGATCTGCGCCAAGGGGCATTCGCCCTGCGCAGCCCGTCACGCACACCATGGCGGGCGCTGCTGGCAATCCTGGTCATCGCCTGCGGCGCTCAAGTGGCCCAGGACGTGGGCCATCGCTGGTTGCTGCAACACAAGGCCGCCGAGGTGACCGAGGCCAGCCTGGAACTCTGGCGCCAGCGCTTCCCCGACGAGCCCCGGGTGATCGACCTCGCCCGCCAGGTCCAGGCCCGTGCCCAGCAGGCCGGCCAGCCCCAGCAAAGCCTGGCGCGCCGGCTCGACAGCCTGGCCAGCCAATGGACCGGCAGCGATGGCGGCGATACGCGGGTTCGCCGGCTGGACTACCAACAGGCGCAAGGCTGGACCCTGCAAGTCAACGCGCCGGATTTCTCCACCCTCGAACGCCTGCGCGAAGCCCTCGCGCAGCAGGGCGCGAATGTGCAGGCCGACTCGGCCGTGCTTGCTCCCGACGGGGTCAGCGCCCGCCTGAAAATCACGGACTAACCCATGACCACCCTTTTCAATCGTTACTCGAACCGCTGGCAGCAGCTACCGCCTCGCGATCGCCTGGCCCTGAAGTTGCTCAGCCTGTTTCTGGCCGTGACGCTGTTCTGGACCCTGCTCTGGAATCCGCAGCGCCAGGCCTTGCGCCAGGCTGAACAGCAGTTCCAGGAGGCCCTACAGTTGCAAACCGATCTGCTCAAGCTCCCTTCGTCCACCCAGGCCCGCGGCCCGCAGGCCAACGGCCGGACCCTGGCCGGCCTGATCACCGCCAGCACGGCCGCGGCCAACCTGAGCATCGAACGCATGGACAGCGAAGAATCCGGACGCCTCAATCTCAACCTGGGCGGCGCGCTGCAAGACCTGCTGACCTGGCTGGACGAGGTGGAAAACCAGGGCGTCAACCTGGTGTCGCTGCAGCTGGAGGTCGACCCTCAGGCCCTGGTCCAGGCGCGCCTGACCCTGGAGGCGAACTGATCGCGCCCGCCACTCAGCGGGCCGACTCCTCATCGACCCGCTCAGTGCCCAGCAGGCGCGGGCCCCAATCCTCGACCGCCGCCTGCTCGACCCGGCGCTCCAGGGTGCGGCGCCAGGAGGGCACCAGCGGTAGCTCCAGGCACAGACGAATCTCTTCCAGCGCCACCTCGCGGGAAAACAGCACCGCGCTCAAGCGCGACAGCGGCCACTGCTCGAACGGGCGCTCGACCTGCTGCAACACGTCCCCGGCGCTCAGGCTGCCCGCTTCCAGCACCCGGTAATACCAGCCGGTGCGCCCGCTCTGCTGGACCCGCAGCGACATGTCTTTCACGGCAAAGCGGTCATTGAGTTTCCAGCACGGCATGCGGCCCTGGGACACCTCCAGCAACACGCTGCCGACCCGGACCCGGTCGCCCAGGCAGACGTTCTGCTCGGTCCAGCCGTGGCTGCTGAAGTTCTCGCCAAAGGCGCCCGGCTGCTCCAGCAACGCATGCGGCCCCAGCTCGGCGGCCCAGGCGGCGTAATGCTCGCGGGGATAGTGATGAATGGCTTTCTCGGTGCCGCCATGCACCCGCAGGTCGCCCTGCTCGTCTTCCAGCAGGCCCAGGGGACCGACCTGCAGGCTGCCGGTGCGCGGGGTCTTGGCGATCGCGCTCATGGACCCCGGTCGGCTGTAGGCCACGGCGCGGCCAGTCAACAGGGCATCGAGGGTTATACGCTCAGGGGTCATTACCTTACTCCATGGTTTCAACGGCGAACGGACGTTCCCGGCAGATCAACTCACTGTCGGCAGCTGCCAGCGACTCTTCGGCCAGGCCCAAGCTCGGCACATCCCGGGCCCTTTCGTAAGGCCTGCACTCAGGCTTTTCGGGTCCGCGGCAGGAAGATCGCCAGCAGGCCGAACAGCGGCAGGAACGAGCACAGGAAGTACACGTACTCGATGCCGTGGATGTCCGCCAGGTGGCCCAGCAATGCCGCGCCGATCCCGCCGAAGCCGAACATCAGGCCGAAGAACACCCCGGCGATCATGCCGACATTGCCCGGCACCAGCTCCTGGGCGTAGACCACGATGGCCGAGAACGCCGACGCCAGGATGAAGCCGATCACCACGCTGAGCACGCTGGTCCAGAACAGGTCGACATGGGGCAGCAGCAGGGTGAACGGCGCCACGCCGAGGATCGAGAACCAGATCACCGCCTTGCGCCCGATCTTGTCGCCGATCGGCCCGCCGAAGAAGGTCCCGGCCGCCACCGCACCGAGGAACAGGAACAGATGCAGCTGCGAGCTGGCCACCGACAGGTCGAACTTCTCGATCAGGTAGAAGGTGAAGTAGCTGGTCAGGCTGGCCATGTAGAAATACTTGGAGAACACCAGCAGCCCCAGTACCACCAGGGCGCTGAGCACCCGCCCCTTGGACAGCCCGTGGGTCGCCGCCTGGCCCTGCTTGAGCTTGAACAGCTTGAGGTGGTTGGCGTACCAGCGGCTGATGGCGTAGAGCAGCGCCACGGCGAACACCGCCAACAGGCCGAACCAAGCCACATTGCCCTGGCCGAAGGGAATGATGATGGCCGCCGCCAGCAGCGGGCCGAAGGCCGTGCCGGCATTGCCGCCGACCTGGAAGCTCGATTGCGCCAGGCCATAACGCCCGCCGGAGGCCAGCCGCGCCACCCGCGAGGCTTCCGGGTGAAAGGTCGAGGAGCCGACACCGATCAGCCCCGCCGCCAGCAGGATCAAGGCAAAGCTGCCGACCTGGGACATCATCAGAATGCCGATCAGGGTGCAGACCATGCCCACCGGCAACAGGTACGGCTTGGGGTGGCGGTCGGTGTAATAACCGACCCACGGCTGCAGCAGCGAGGCCGTGAGCTGGAAGGTCAGGGTAATCAGGCCGACCTGGGTGAAGGTCAGGCCGTAGCTGGCCTTGAGCATCGGGTAGATCGCCGGCAGCACCGCCTGGATCAGGTCGTTGATCAAATGCGCCAGCGCCACCGCGCCAATGATGCGCAGCACCAGGGGGCTGCTGTGTGAAGGCGCGGGAGTCGCCACAGAGGCGGACTGAACATTGCTGATAGCCATGAGAGTTTCCGTACAGCAGATGGATGCGCAGTTGCAGGGGTGGCCAATGTGCCATTTTTCGGTGCACCGAGGCTATCCCCTTAGCTTGCTAACGACTTGAATATTTTTCTTGATGCGCGGCACGGCAAAACATCGAAGCCTGCGTTCAGCGGCACGGCCGACGCAAACCGGCCAATACGGTGTAGCGACTAAAACGCGGGCCAGGGTTCACGGCGCGTTGCGCGTGCAATCGCAGGATGCGCTGGCGGCTACAGGAGGGAATTGGATAAACGGTTGATAGCGTAGATAATTTTTTTATAAAAAGCGCTTGACGCCTTACCGTTCTACGCGAATAATGCGCGCCACTTGGCTACATAGCTCAGTTGGTTAGAGCATAGCATTCATAATGCTGGGGTCCGGGGTTCAAGTCCCTGTGTAGCCACCAAGTACCGATCCATAGATGGCTACAGCAGTCTATGAATCACCTCAAGAAGCCCGCCTAGTGCGGGCTTTCTTGTTTCTGGCTGTATCTCCTTGTCTCCCCCTATACCTTCCCGCTGTGTATCCTCGAAAAATAATCGAACCGAGGGAATAGGGAACGACAGGCGGCTCACATGCGTGAACCACCTACCACTATTCATCAGATTGAATTGCGCGGTAACCACCAAAAGTAACCACCTCAGCCTGGTTACCTCCGTAAAAGGAATCTGCGTTACGGAGTCATCCAGCGGCCTCTGACCTTGAGCTGGTCAATGTCAGGTTGCTGAAGCTGGCCAGATCGGCAGATATCCAGCTTAGGCCGAATTCAAGGGAGCTCTTCATGAAGAATGCGGTAGACATCCAAGTGGTACCGATTGGTGCTGACCAAATAGACGCTCTGCGCCTGTCTCTCGAACGTGCGGGCTTGCCTACCGCTGACTTGGTATTACCTGCGCGACGGTTCTTTCGCTTCGACTATGAGGGCGTGCCGCTTGGCTACGGAGGACTGGAAGGGCAAGGACAGGATGTGCTGCTTCGCTCGCTAGTCATTGAATCTGAAAAACGTGGCCAAGGCTGGGGAGCTGCAGTGCTTGAACAAATGGAAGCCATGGCAGCAACCTTTGGCGCGATAAAACTGCATCTGCTTACCAACACTGCCGCAAACTTCTTCAAGGCCCATGGCTACTCAGAGTGTCCTCGTGCCTTAGCTCCAGACCATATAAATCAATCAGAACAGTTCAAGTCGCTTTGCCCATCGACAGCGACGTATCTCGCTAAAACAATTGCCTAGGCATTGACCATCCGACCGGCTGGTATCCACAGTTTGGGATTGTCTTCGTAGGGTTGAGTACCGTTCCATAGATGGCTACAGCAATCTATGAATCACCTCAAGAAGCCCGCCTAGTACGGGCTTTCTTGTTTCTGGCTGTCTCTCTTCGTATCCCCTATCCTCGCCAAACGAAGCCATCCGAGATAAAACGCCGCCTCCTTACCGCATGAGCGCACGAATCATTCTCTACGACTGCCTGGGCCAGACTGCCGCCTTCAATGCCGACGGCCGGATCAACGCCACTGTCGCCGCCGTTCGTTTCGGCAAAGTCCCCAGCGAAGGGCTTCACCTCGATGCCACCGATGCCCCCTACCAGATCTTGCAGGTGCCAAGCCGGTACAAGTCCTCTATAAAACTGCACTCCCTTTATCCCTAAGGAAAACTTCAGTAATGCACATGGAAGAGCACACACTGAACCAAATGAGCGACGAGCTGAAACTCATGCTCGGCCGCTTTCGGCACGAACAGTTCGTCGAGAAACTCGGATGGCGGCTGCCGGCCCATCCGAGCCAGGCAGGTTGTGAATGGGATCAATACGACACCGAGCACGCCCGCTACCTCCTGGCGTTCAATGAAGACCGTGCCATCGTTGGCTGCGCCCGCCTGATTCCCACCACGTTCCCCAACCTGCTTGAAGGAGTGTTCGGCCATACCTGCGCCGGAGCCCCGCCCAAGCATCCAGCCATCTGGGAAATGACTCGCTTCACCACCCGCGAACCGCAACTGGCGATGCCGTTGTTCTGGAGAAGCCTCAAGACAGCCAGCCTGGCGGGCGCAGATACCATCGTCGGGATCGTCAACAGCACCATGGAGCGCTATTACAAAATCAACGGCGTCCACTACGAACGACTGGGCCCGGTCACGGTGCACCAGAATGAAAAAATCCTCGCCATCAAACTCTCGGCCCACCGCGAGCATCACCGCAGCGCAGTCGCACCGTCAGCCTTCATGTCCGACACATTATTGAGAGAGACCGCTTGATACAGGCCGGGTCGTCCTTCTTGAATGACCCTCAGATATAGCCCATCGCGACGGCGTAAGAGACTGCCTGCACGCGGTTACTGGCGCCGATTTTGCGTTGGATGTTGCGGTGGTGGTAATTCACCGTATCGGTGCACACCCCCATGATCACGCCGATTTCCTCCGAGGTCTTGCCGTCGGCCGTCCAGCGCAGCACATCACATTCCCTGCCGCTGAATTCCACATCCGTATTGAACACACGTACGTCGCTCTCCAGCTCGGAAATCTTCTCGTGGACCGCTGCGGCAAACGCCTTGGTCACCACCTTCAACGCCTCAAATTCCTGAAGACTGATGGGATTATCCTTGCGCGCCAGGCTTAACACCCCAACCCTCCCCTGGGTGTTGAACGAGGGTTGTGCCAGGCCGTGGCGTAAATTCGAGTCGTTGGCTTCGGACCACAGATCCGGGCACCCACGGAACAACTCATTGCTCCACAAAATGGGGGACGACGAGACTTTGCTGTGTTTCACCGTGGGATCGATCACCGCGTAGTTAGCCGCCTGATATCGCTGCACCCAGTCCTCGGGATAATTGCCATACATATAAGTCCTGGGCCGCATGAACGGAGTCACGCTGCACATGCCGTAGGCAAAAAAATCAAACCGTAGTTCGCGCAAGGCCCTCAACGCGACAGCCGTAAACTCCTGCATATCCATGGTTCGCGCAAAGATACTATAAAAGTACGCATCCCATCCCAACTGCTGCCCTAATTCCATTTTGAGCACCACCAAAGTTGAAAACAGGCCGTTAGACTAGACCAACCTGAATCTCTGTCAACAAGCAAAATCACACCGTCATAGACGGCTTCGCGCTAGCACTAGATTCATTGTGCCTAATCCAACTAACTACTTAGAACATTGCATCCGGACGATGTTAGTAAGCCATTACCGTCTCTCAGCCGACGAATGAACCCGCCTCTTCACAATAATGCAACAGTTCATCCGGCGGGCTGCAGCCAGCCCGCTCATGCCCCTAATCACTACAAGATCTGGTAGTTCCACCCCCAAGAAATGCAGGTGTATAAACAACACCCACTCAGCACCGCCACGCAGGAACAATAGTTAAACGCTGTAAATATTCACCCATGTCAGTTAACTAAATATTTACTTTCAACACTATCACCCCCAACTAAGGAGGATGCTGCCCATGCCTGCTTCGCTTTCCCCTAGCGGCTTTAATGATCACCTTGAACTTCGCCAGAAAAATCGCGCCACGGTCGAACAGTACATGCGCACTAACGGCAAAGATCGCCTGCGTCGACATGAACTGTTCACTCAGGATGGCAGTGGCGGTTCCTGGAACACCGAAACCGGTAAACCCCTTGTGTTTAAAGGCCACACGAAGCTGGCGGCCCTCGGCGTATGGCTGGAGAAGTGCTTTCCGGACTGGCAATGGCACAACGTCCGGGTGTTTGAAACCGATAACCCCAACCACTTCTGGGTGGAAAGCGACGGTCGCGGCAAGACTCTGGTTCCCGGTTATCCCGAAGGTTATTGCGAAAATCATTACATCCATTCTTTCGAACTGGATGACGGCAAGATCACGCAGAGCCGTGAATTCATGAACCCCTTCGAACAACTTCGCGCCTTGGGCATCCCCGTTCCAAGAATCAAGCGTGAAGGTATCCCCGCCTCATAACCCCCTGATTCATTGGAGATTGAGCATGTCTAATAGTGCAGCGCAACAACTAACCGCTAACGACACCACTGAACTTCGCCGCAAGAACCGCGCCACGGTCGAGCAATATATGCGCACCAAAGGCCAGGACCGCCTGCGCCGCCATGAACTATTTACCGAAGATGGTACAGGCGGCTTATGGACCACCGATACCGGCGCGCCGATTGTAATCAGTGGCAAAGCCAAGTTGGCGGAACATGCTGTTTGGTCACTCAAGTGCTTCCCGGACTGGGAGTGGTACAACGTCAAAGTATTTGAAACCGATGACCCTAACCATATCTGGGTCGAGTGTGATGGCCACGGCAAGATCCTCTTTCCCGGCTATCCGGAAGGCTATTACGAGAACCACTTCCTGCACTCCTTCGAACTGGAAGACGGCAAAGTAAAACGCAATCGCGAATTCATGAACGTCTTTCAGCAACTGCGCGCCCTGGGTATTCCAGTACCGCAAATCAAGCGCGAAGGCATTCCAACTTAATCCCTCGTGAGAGTGATCGCATCATGGAAGACTTACTGAAACGGGTTTTAAGTTGTGAAGCGTTCCAGCAGCCTCAATGGAGCGAGCCCTCACAATTGCATGACGCGCAGGCCTACCTCAGGGACAGCGCCTCATTGATACGAGTGGAAGACATCCTGGTGCTGCGCGCCACGCTGGCGCGTGTAGCGGCCGGCGAAGCAATGGTCATCCAGTCCGGTGACTGCGCCGAGGATATGGATGAAAGCACTCCCGACCATGTGGCCCGCAAAGCCGCGGTGCTGGACATCCTGGCCGGTACGTTCCGGCTGGTGACCCAACAACCGGTGGTACGGGTGGGACGGATTGCCGGGCAGTTTGCCAAGCCGCGTTCCAACAACAACGAACGCATCGGCGATGTCGAATTACCGGTGTATCGCGGCGACATGGTCAACGGTCGCGAGGCCGTCTGCGGTCATCGCCAGCACGATGCGCAACGCCTGGTTCGAGGCTATAGCGCCGCGCGGGACATCATGCAACACCTGGGCTGGAAAGCCTCGGCAAGCCAGGAACAACTCAGCGGTTCACCGGCCTGGACCAGCCATGAAATGCTGGTACTCGACTACGAACTGCCACAACTGCGCCAGGACGAACAGGGCCGGGTATTTCTCGGCTCTACCCACTGGCCGTGGATCGGCGAGCGTACCCGTCAGTTAACGGGCGCTCACGTGACGCTGCTCAGCGAAGTGCTCAATCCGGTGGCGTGCAAGGTCGGCCCGGACATTACCCAGGACCAGCTGCTGAGCCTGTGTGAACGCCTGGACGCCAAGCGCGAACCCGGCCGGCTGACCCTGATTGCCCGCATGGGCGCGCAAAAGGTCGCCGAGCGCCTGCCGCCGCTGGTCGAAGCGGTGCGCCAGGCCGGCCACAAGATCATCTGGCTGAGCGACCCGATGCACGGCAACACCATCGTCGCGCCCTGCGGCAACAAGACCCGCATGGTGCAGGCCATCACCGAGGAAATCGCCGCCTTCAAGCATGCCGTGACCTCCGCCGGTGGCGTGGCCGCCGGCCTGCACCTGGAAACCACCCCTGACGACGTCAGCGAGTGCGCTTCCGATGCCGCCGGCCTGCATCAGGTCGCCAGCCGCTACAAAAGCCTGTGCGACCCGCGCCTGAACCCCTGGCAAGCCATTACTGCGGTGATGGCCTGGAAAAACCAGCCCTCTTCAACCCTTGCCTCCTTTTGACTGGAGTTTGTCGTCATGACCGGCATTCCATCGATCGTCCCTTACGCCTTGCCTACCAACCGCGACCTGCCCGTCAACCTCGCGCAATGGAGCATCGACCCCGAGCGTGCCGTGCTGCTGGTGCATGACATGCAGCGCTACTTCCTGCGGCCCTTGCCCGACGCCCTGCGTGACGAAGTCGTGAGCAATGCCGCGCGCATTCGCCAGTGGGCTGCCGACAACGGCGTTCCGGTGGCCTACACCGCCCAGCCCGGCAGCATGAGCGAGGAGCAACGCGGGCTGCTCAAGGACTTCTGGGGCCCGGGCATGAAGGCCAGCCCCGCCGACCGCGAGGTGGTCGGCGCCCTGACGCCCAAGCCCGGCGACTGGCTGCTGACCAAGTGGCGCTACAGCGCGTTCTTCAACTCCGACCTGCTGGAACGCATGCGCGCCAACGGGCGCGATCAGTTGATCCTGTGCGGGGTGTACGCCCATGTCGGGGTACTGATTTCCACCGTGGATGCCTACTCCAACGATATCCAGCCGTTCCTCGTTGCCGACGCGATCGCCGACTTCAGCAAGGAGCACCACTGGATGGCCATCGAATACGCCGCCAGCCGTTGCGCCATGGTCATCACCACCGACGAGGTGGTGCTATGAGCCAGACCGCAGCCCACCTCATGGAACGCATCCTGCAACCGGCTCCCGAGCCGTTTGCCCTGTTGTACCGCCCGGAATCCAGTGGCCCCGGCCTGCTGGACGTGCTGATCGGCGAAATGTCGGAACCGCAGGTCCTGGCCGATATCGACTTGCCTGCCACCTCGATCGGCGCGCCTCGCCTGGATGTACTGGCGCTGATCCCCTACCGCCAGATCGCCGAACGCGGTTTCGAGGCGGTGGACGATGAGTCGCCGCTGCTGGCGATGAACATCACCGAGCAGCAATCCATCAGCATCGAGCGCTTGCTGGGAATGCTGCCCAACGTGCCGATCCAGTTGAACAGCGAACGCTTCGACCTCAACGACGCGAGCTACGCCGAGATTGTCAGCCAGGTGATCGCCAATGAAATCGGCTCCGGGGAAGGCGCCAACTTCGTCATCAAGCGCACCTTCCTGGCCGAGATCAGCGAGTACGGCCCGGCCAGTGCGCTGTCGTTCTTTCGCCATCTGCTGGAACGGGAGAAAGGCGCCTACTGGACGTTCATCATCCACACCGGCAGCCGTACCTTCGTGGGTGCGTCCCCCGAGCGCCACATCAGCATCAAGGATGGGCTCGCGGTGATGAACCCCATCAGCGGCACTTACCGCTATCCGCCCGCCGGCCCTAACCTGACCGAAGTCATGGACTTCCTGGCGGATCGCAAGGAGGCCGATGAGCTCTACATGGTGGTGGATGAAGAGCTGAAAATGATGGCGCGCATTTGTGAGGACGGCGGCCACGTCCTCGGCCCTTACCTCAAGGAAATGGCGCACCTGGCCCACACCGAGTACTTCATCGAAGGCAAGACCCATCGCGATGTACGGGAAATCCTGCGCGAAACCCTGTTTGCCCCGACCGTCACCGGCAGCCCGCTGGAAAGCGCCTGCCGGGTCATCCAGCGCTATGAGCCGCAAGGCCGCGCGTACTACAGCGGCATGGCCGCGCTGATCGGCAGCGATGGCAAGGGCGGGCGTTCCCTGGACTCGGCGATCCTGATTCGCACCGCCGACATCGATAACAGCGGCGAGGTGCGGATCAGTGTGGGCTCGACCATCGTGCGCCATTCCGACCCGATGACCGAGGCTGCCGAAAGCCGGGCCAAGGCCACTGGCCTGATCAGCGCACTGAAAAACCAGGCGCCCTCGCGCTTCGGCAATCACCTGCAAGTGCGCGCCGCATTGGCCAGCCGCAATGCCTACGTCTCGGACTTCTGGCTGATGGACAGCCAGCAGCGGGAGCAGATCCAGGCCGACTTCAGTGGGCGCCAGGTGCTGATCGTCGACGCCGAAGACACCTTCACCTCGATGATCGCCAAGCAACTGCGGGCCCTGGGCCTGGTAGTGACGGTGTGCAGCTTCAGCGACGAATACAGCTTTGACGGCTACGACCTGGTCATCATGGGCCCCGGCCCCGGCAACCCGAGCGAAGTCCAACAGCCGAAAATCAACCACCTGCACGTGGCCATCCGCTCCTTGCTCAGCCAGCAGCGGCCGTTCCTCGCGGTGTGCCTGAGCCATCAGGTGCTGAGCTTGTGCCTGGGCCTGGAACTGCAGCGCAAAGCCATTCCCAACCAGGGCGTGCAAAAACAGATCGACCTGTTTGGCAATGCCGAACGGGTGGGTTTCTACAACACCTTCGCCGCCCAGAGCTCGAGTGACCGCCTGGACATCGACGGCATCGGCACCGTCGAAATCAGCCGCGACAGCGAGACCGGCGAGGTGCATGCCCTGCGTGGCCCCTCGTTCGCCTCCATGCAGTTTCATGCCGAGTCGCTGCTGACCCAGGAAGGTCCGCGCATCATCGCCGACCTGCTGCGGCACGCCCTGATCCACACACCTGTCGAGAACAACGCTTCGGCCGCCGGGAGATAACCATGCACCATTACGTCATCATCGACGCCTTTGCCAGCGTCCCGCTGGAAGGCAATCCGGTCGCGGTGTTCTTTGACGCCGATGACTTGTCGGCCGAGCAAATGCAACGCATTGCCCGGGAGATGAACCTGTCGGAAACCACTTTCGTGCTCAAGCCACGTAACTGTGGCGATGCGCTGATCCGGATCTTCACCCCGGTCAACGAACTGCCCTTCGCCGGGCACCCGTTGCTGGGCACGGCCATTGCCCTGGGTGCGCGCACCGACAATCACCGGCTGTTCCTGGAAACCCAGATGGGCACCATCGCCTTTGAGCTGGAGCGCCAGAATGGCAGCGTCATCGCCGCCAGCATGGACCAGCCGATACCGACCTGGACGGCCCTGGGGCGCGACGCCGAGTTGCTCAAGGCCCTGGGCATCAGCGACTCGACCTTTCCCATCGAGATCTATCACAACGGCCCGCGTCATGTGTTTGTCGGCCTGCCAAGCATCGCCGCGCTGTCGGCCCTGCACCCCGACCACCGTGCCCTGTGCAGCTTCCACGACATGGCCATCAACTGTTTTGCCGGTGCGGGACGGCGCTGGCGCAGCCGGATGTTCTCGCCGGCCTATGGGGTGGTCGAGGATGCGGCCACGGGTTCCGCTGCCGGGCCCTTGGCGATCCATCTGGCGCGGCATGGCCAGATCGAGTTCGGCCAGCAGATCGAAATTCTTCAGGGCGTGGAAATCGGCCGCCCTTCACTCATGTTCGCCCGGGCCGAGGGCCGCGCCGATCAACTGACGCGGGTCGAAGTATCAGGCAATGGCATCACCTTCGGACGGGGGACCATCGTTCTATGAACAGTTCAGTACTAGGCAAGCCGCTGTTGGGTAAAGGCATGTCGGAATCGCTGACCGGCACACTGGATGCGCCGTTCCCCGAGTACCAGAAGCCGCCTGCCGATCCCATGAGCGTGCTGCACAACTGGCTCGAACGCGCACGCCGCGTGGGCATCCGCGAACCCCGTGCGCTGGCGCTGGCCACGGCTGACAGCCAGGGCCGGCCTTCGACACGCATCGTGGTGATCAGTGAGATCAGTGACACCGGGGTGCTGTTCAGCACCCATGCCGGAAGCCAGAAAGGCCGCGAACTGACAGAGAACCCCTGGGCCTCGGGGACGCTGTATTGGCGCGAAACCAGCCAGCAGATCATCCTCAATGGCCAGGCCGTGCGCATGCCGGATGCCAAGGCTGACGAGGCCTGGTTGAAGCGCCCTTATGCCACGCATCCGATGTCATCGGTGTCTCGCCAGAGTGAAGAACTCAAGGATGTTCAAGCCATGCGCAACGCCGCCAGGGAACTGGCCGAGGTTCAAGGTCCGCTGCCGCGTCCCGAGGGTTATTGCGTGTTTGAGTTACGGCTTGAATCGCTGGAGTTCTGGGGTAACGGCGAGGAGCGCCTGCATGAACGCTTGCGCTATGACCGCAGCGCTGAAGGCTGGAAACATCGCCGGTTACAGCCATAGGGTACCGCGATAAACATGCTTTGAAGTGCCTGGCTGCTCCAGCTTCGAACTCATTGCGCAAACTTCAACACTTATGACACCCGGTCAACATGAGAAAAGTCCAGATGCGAAAGAACGCGTATTCGAAATACCAAACAGAGAGTCCGGATCACCAAAGTGTGTAACGACATTAATTCCTATCTGAATTTTATAGTTGCTCTAGAACGTTGTCCTTGACCCAGCGATAGATATCGGGCCAGAACCTACATAAACAAAGTCAGACATTACTGAGGCTGCTACCATGCTAGATTTTCAAAACAAGCGTAAATATCTGAAAAGTGCAGAATCCTTCAAAGCTTCACTGCGTGATAACCGCACTGTTATTTATCAAGGCCAAGTTGTTGAGGATGTGACTACACACTTCTCTACGGCTGGAGGCATATCGCAAGTTGCAGAAATCTACGAAGAACAATTCAGCGGTGAACACGACGACATTCTGACTTACGTACGCCCCGACGGTTACCTGGCCTCTTCTGCCTATATGCCCCCTAGAAACAAAGAAGACTTGGCGTCGCGACGCCGCGCAATCATGTACGTCTCGCAAAAAACCTGGGGCACTCACTGCCGTAACCTGGACATGATCGCCAGCTTCACCGTCGGCATGATGGGATATCTGCCGACATTCAGGAAAAAATGCCCTGAGTACGCAGAAAACATTACCGAATACCATGACTACGCCGAGCGCAACAGCCTGTATTTGTCTGAGACCATTGTTGATCCACAGGGCTATCGGGCACGTACCCACGGCACCGACCTCAACCTGCCGCCGCCCGATCGTGCCGTGATGAGGATCAACAAGCAGAACGCCGAGGGCATCTGGATCAGCGGCGTCAAAGGCGTGGGCACGGCAGCACCGCAGTCCAATGAAATATTTGTTGGCAGCTTGTTCCCCGCAGCGCCCGAGGAGTCATTCTGGGCTTACGTCCCTGTCGATGCGCCGGGGGTGAAGATTTTTTGCCGAGAGATTGTCTCCCAGCCTCACGCCAGCGCCTATGACCACCCGCTCATATCCAAAGGTGAAGAAGCCGAGGCGATGGTGGTATTCGATAACGTGTTCATTCCACGCTGGCGAATCATGGCGGCGAACGTGCCGGAACTGGCCAGCGCCGGCTTCTTCAGTCTGTGGACCTCATACAGCCATTGGTACACGCTCGTGCGCCTGGAAACCAAGGCTGACCTGTATGCCGGACTGGCCAAGGTGATCATGGAAGTCCTGGGCCTTGAGGGGATTGCGGTGGTTCGCCAGCGGGTCAGCGAAATAGTGCAGCTTGCGGAAATACTCAAAGGCATGTGCATCGCCTCCATCGAAACGGCCGAGATGTCCGACGGCGACATATTGCTGCCTGGCCCCAACGCACTGGCCGCCGGAAGGGTTTTTGCCATGGAGAAATTGCCTCGGGTGCTGCATTTGCTCAGAGAGCTGTGCGGACAGGGCTTGATCCTCAGGTTCAACGAGAAAGACTTGGCCGCCGACGCCACCTTTGGCCAGAAGTTCTCCTGGTTTCTTGACACGCAAAGCGTGGGCGCCAGAGAGAAGAACCTGCTGATGAACCTAGTGTGGGACGTGGCTGCCAGTGAGCACTCCACACGTGCATTGGTGTTTGAAGAACAGCACGCACTCAGCGAGCCCCTGCTGCGCGATAACCTGGTGCTGGACTACGACTACCGCGAAAGCACAAGCCTGATACGCCGCCTAGTGGGGCTCAACGCCAAATAGACCTGATTGCCGTGTAGGCGCCGCGCAACCCTTCATTCGTGCCGACTGAACTCGGCACGAATGAAGGGTTGTCCGCCTCCGGCCCCTGGCATCCCGTAAGCTTCCAACCTTCAACGGTAGTACACCGCCCCATTAGCATCCAAATGAATACAGCAGGAGCCCGTTACAGCGCTGGCGCTGGATGCCTGGCTACGCTTGCACGGGATCTCGGTCCGAGACGAGCCAGGTTTACCGGCCCCCCCTTTGTTCGAGCCATGCCACTTGGCAGGCTCGTTCAGTTGTAGCGGTCAGCCTGTCGCCGGTTGGCTTGCCACCCGTACCGAACGTCAGTAGGGCGCTTGGTCCGGGTGGCATCCGGGAATGCAGTGAAACGCGTCGCCTGGTTCCAGGCCCAGGCGCCAGCCACCGGAGAAAACAAGGCGCTCACCAGCGCCCATGCACACAGGCGCGCCGCGCTTTCAATACCAAAGCCCAAGACCCGTCACAGCCCCCCAAGCGCCACCTCCAGGCCAGCGTCCAGCATCGGCCCTCGGCCCAGAAGCGCCAGCCATATCGGCACCGTAGCGACCAGCGAAAGGGTCAGCATGGGCCCGCTCACTGTTGTACATTCCTCCCCACGGACGACACATCATTTACCCAGTGAACGGAGTTCAACGCGTGTTCTCGACCCTCAATCCGCGTCACCGCCGGCTTGCCAGTTTCTCGTTGCTAGCCGTGGCCTTAAGCCTCGCCGCCTGCAACGCTTCCGCCCCTTCCCACACCGCCCTGCCCCCCGCCCCGGAAATCGCTTCGGGTTATCGCACCGACCTGCAAGTGCAGCACGCCGACCGGCATATGGCGGCCGCGGCCAACCCGTTGGCGGCCGAAGCCGGGCGCGAAATGTTGCGCAAGGGTGGTTCGGCCATCGATGCGGCGATTGCCATGCAAGCGGTGCTGACCCTGGTGGAGCCGCAGTCGTCGGGTATCGGCGGCGGGGCCTTGATCGTGCTCTGGGACGGCAAGGCGGTGCGCACGTACGACGGTCGCGAAACCGCGCCAGCCGGGGCCACCGAGAAGTTGTTCCTGCAAGCCGACGGCAAGCCCATGCCGTTCCCCCAGGCACAGATCGGCGGCCGTTCGGTGGGTACGCCCGGTGTGCTCCGCGCCCTGGAACTGGCCCATAAAAAACATGGCCGCTTGCCGTGGGCGCAGCTGTTCGAGCCGGCGATTCGCCTGGCGGACCAGGGTTTCCCGATCTCCCCGCGCCTACACAGCATGATCGTCGCCGATCCGTACCTGGCGAAATCGCCGGACATGGCCGCCTACTTCCTGCAGGCCGATGGCACGCCGAAAGCCGTCGGCACCCTGCTGAAAAACCCGCAGCTGGCCGCCGTGCTCGAACGCATCGCCAAAGAGGGCCCGAACGCCTTGTACCAAGGGCCGGTCGCCCGGGAAATCGTCGCCAAGGTGCAGGGCCACGCCAACCCGGGCAGCCTGTCGCTCAACGACCTGCAAGGCTACCGCGCCAAGGAGCGCGAACCGCTGTGCACCGACTACAAGCGCTGGCAGGTCTGCGGCATGCCGCCGCCTTCGTCGGGCGGTATTGCCCTGGCGCAGATCCTCGGCACCCTGCAGGCGCTGGAAGCCCGCGATCCGCGTTATGCGCTGCCACCGTTGAAACCGACCAAGACCCATCTGCCGGCCGGCCTCGAACCGGCGCCTGAAGCCGTGCATCTGATCGCCGAAGCCGAACGCCTGGCCTACGCCGACCGCGCGTTGTACGTGGCGGACTCGGACTTCGCCCCGGTGCCGATCGCCGGCCTGGTCGCCCCGCGATACCTGGCCCAGCGCGCTGCCTTGATCGGCGAGCGCAGCATGGCCAAGGCCGAGCCCGGCAAGCCCCAGGGCATCCAGGTGGCCTACGCCCCGGACCGCTCGCCGATGCGCATCTCCACCTCGCAAGTGGTGGCGGTGGATGACCAGGGCGGCGCGGTGTCCATGACCACCACCGTGGAAGCCGCCTTCGGCTCGCACCTGATGGTCCAGGGCTTCATGCTCAACAACCAGATGACCGACTTCTCCTTCATCCCCGAAGAGAACGGCCAGCCGGTGGCCAACCGCGTGCAGCCGGGCAAGCGCCCACGCTCGTCCATGGCGCCGACCCTGGTCTTCGACCGCGACAGCGGTGAACTGCTGGCCACCGTCGGCTCGCCGGGCGGCTCGCAGATCATCGAGTACGTGGCCAAGTCGGTGATCGGCATGCTCGACTGGAACCTCGACCCGCAAGCCGCCATCAGCCTGCCCAACTTCGGCAGCCGCAACGGCCCGACCGAACTGGAACAAGGCCAGTTCACCCCAGGGTTGAAAGCGGCGCTGAAAGCCAAGGGGCATGAGCTGAGCGACATCGACATGACCAGCGGCACCCAGGCGATCGTGCGGGTGCGCGATGCCCAGGGTAAAACCTCGTGGGCCGGCGGCGCCGATCCACGCCGTGAAGGGGCAGCGCTGGGGGATTGAGGCCAACGCAGGAGAACCCAAAGGGCTTGCCGCGAGGTGGGCCCTTTTTATTTTTCACGCCGCGCAAGTACAGGCATGGGGGGTGCGTGCTGTATGCCGTTTTTTCCTGGGCTCTGTGTCTGACGCAGTCTTTTGATCGCTCCTAGCATCAGTTTTTTTTTGGCCGAGGTGCAGGCGATGAACCCGATTCCCGGTGGTATCGATTTTTCCGGCTTGATCGTGCGCCGACTGGTGGCCGACGACCTCGAACTGGTCTGCCGGCACCGCGAGGCGATGTTCCTCGAAGCGGGAGGCGAACCCGCGGCCCTGCAAGTGATGAGCGAACACTTCCGCCCCTGGCTGCGCGAGCGTTTGCCCGATGGCCGCTACTACGGTTTTGCCCTGCTGGACGGCCAGCAACCGGTGGCGGCCATTGGCTTGATGAGCATCGACTGGCCGCCCCACCCGGCCCATCCGACCCAGGACCAGCGCGGTTATGTGCTCAATGTGTACGTCGAACCCGCCTACCGGCGCCGGGGGCTGGCCTCGGCGCTGATGAAGCTGGCGGAAGCCGAATTCATCCAGCGCGGGCTGAGCTTCGCCGTGCTGCATGCAACCGAGGTGGGCAAGCCGGTGTATGCCGGATTGGGTTGGGCGGCCACCGCGGAAATGGCCAAGGCACTGAACACCGGCCTGTAGCCGCTGCCGAGCCCGCGAGGCTGCGAACGACCCCGCAGGGGGCGCAGGAATCTTGAGACCGCTGGAGGACCTTCGGTCCTATCGCAGCCTTCGGCAGCGGCTACAGGAACCAGTGGGCCTTCGACTGGTGCGTTAAGCCTTTTGGGTAGCCGCTGCCGAAGGCTGCGATAAGGACCGAAGGGCCTTCGGCGCCAGAAAGATCGCCGCGACCGTTCCGGTCGATCGCAGCCTTCGGCAGCGGCTACAGAATCCTTTATGGCTTCAAGAAATGCGCATATCCCCTAGTCACAGAATGTCGCAGTAACAGCGTTGCGACTCCATCTCTTCCAACCTATGGTTCGACCATCGCTGCAAAACCAGCGAACAGGCTTGGCGGCCTGATAGAATCGAGGCGCAAAAGCGCCCCCACCCTTGCAGGCGCTTTTTTTTGCGCCCGCATACCTGCGTTATGACGGGTTGCGTGGGAGAACCTTCGGGTTCGCCGGTTGCCTTGATTCCCGGTCCGCCAATCCTGCGTAACCCGTCACCCTGATCTGTTTGGCGGCAGACGGTGATGACTCTTCGAATCAAGGAGGTTCACCATGAAACACACCCTCAATCCGTCCCCTTCCTCCCTGCACACCCTCGGCGAAATAACCTTTGCCAATTGTGGCGAAGGCCAACGCCCGCTGCTGCGGGTCAACGCCGACGTGCCCCTGGCCGACGCCCTGGAACACGCTTCGTTGCTGCTACATCTGGCAAAACAGTTGACCCTGGATGCAGCCATGGAACCACAGGCGGACCGCTATGCTTGGGCGGCACATTACCTGGGTGAGATGGGTAAAGCGGTGATGGATGATGTGCACACCGCGATGACAGCAGGCGCTGATCGACACTAAGCAACACCTCTGGGACGGGTAGCCTCGATGACTATCCGTCCATCGCCTTCCTCTCTCACCCCATTGCTTAAGTCCCATGACGGGACTAGGATTTCGAGCCATGAGGATTATCGCCGTCAGTCATTTGAAGACGTTCTGGGAACAGCACCCGGATGTCGAACAACCGCTTCTGGCCTGGATCGATGAAGCGCGCAATGCCAACTGGTCCACCCCGGCACAGATCAAGGAGCAGTTTTGCAGCGCGAGCATTCTTAAAAGCCGTCGCGTGGTGTTCAACATCAAAGGCAATGACTATCGCTTGGTAGTCGCCGTGGCTTACCGCTTTGGCGCCCTCTACATCAAGTTCGTTGGCACTCACCAGCAGTACGATGCCATCGACGCCGACCGCGTTGAAATGGAGTAACGAGCATGCAGATTCGCCCCATCCACACCGACCAGGATTACCGCGCGGCGCTCAAGCAAGTGTCGGTGCTGTTCGATAACGAGCCCGAACCCGGCACCGCAGAAGGCGACTACTTCGACGTGATGGTCACCCTGATCGAAGCCTATGAAGCCAAGCACTTCCCGGTCGACCTGCCCAACCCGATCGATGCCATCAAATTCCGCATGGAGCAATCGGGCCTGTCGGCCGCCGACCTGGCACCGGCCATCGGCCGAACCAACCGGGTCTACGAAGTGCTCAACGGCAAACGCGCCCTGACCCTGCCAATGATCTGGAAACTGCACCAACTGTTCGGCATCCCCGCCGAGAGCCTGATCAAGCCGGTGAAGTCGGTCTGAGTGGTTCTATCCTCGATCAGGCTCCAATGACTCAGGCCTTGCACCCTCGCCCTTAGCGGGGGTTATTCCTGATCGCGCATAAACTCCAGCCCTTGATGATTTCAGACAGCACAATCATCCCCAGCAGCATCAGCGGGTTGTAGTTCGGGAAAAGATACGCGCCGATCAGAAGCACGGAAAAAGACGGCACGACAAACACCAAACGCAAAGGGATTTGTGCAAGCCCCAGCCACTTGGCTTCTTTGCGCTGAAACAGAAACAGGAAAGCGCTGACGACTATCGATAGCTGCAAACCCCAATTGATCATCACCATAACCACAGCAGCGGTTCCATGATCCTTGAGCACTTCAGTCGCCACAGTCAGGTCATTCCAGAACGGAGTCTTGCCCAGCCGTACACTGCTCGTGACGTACCACAACAAATAGAGCACATCGAGCCCGCCCCAAAACTGCCAGATTCGGGTCCGGCTCAGCTTCCTGAAAAAAAACATTACCACTCCTTTTTGTACTCATAGACAACGTCAGCGGTCACTGGCTGCCAGTGCCAGGAACTCCCAGAGACAGGCCAGCTGTCTGCCCCTTCAATGAAGCGCTGACTGATATGACGCAACTCGCCATATCGATGAACAGAAGACTGATGTGAAAAATGACGCTCTTCCTCAGTGAGAGGTACCCACTCTTGAATCAAGGTTCGGGAAGTATTCATAAAATCCTTTCCCTCTCCCAAAAACATCCGCCCCTCCTCGCCAAATGAAGTCAGCCGGTTGGCAAAGACCACTAATGAATTCCTGACACCATCGTAATCAATTTTCTTGAGAACCCATTTGCCCGGACCGTCTACCTTCTGAGAATCTGTCGCCACCCTCTCCAGCGTGAGCACCTCACCCTGAACCAATGGCAAATCCGAGGCGGAAAGCTGGCGCAAGGTGTAACTCCCCAAAGAGAACGTCCTGCCCGAGAGGTTTGAGTATTTACCAAACGTATCAGCGCTCAGGGGGCTGAAGGGATCATCCGACACCATCAACCAATCACCCGATTCAACTTTTTCCAGAACCTTGCACCGGTCTTGCTCGGTGTAGTTTTGCCCAACTGACAATCCACAAGCCTCAAACAGATCGCGCAGTCCCGTTAACCCCTCTGGATCTGCCAGTGCTCGCTTAACCTCATAAAGCGCAAAAAAAGGGCTTTCTATTTGCGTCAGGGAATACCCCCCAACATCTAGATGGCAAACCAGTCGTTTCATGTTCATACCCACATAGAAATACAAAGCGCCAATGCTCAGCACTTACGCGTTATAGGGTTATGAACAAAACCTGGCTGTCATCCCGCGCCTATTCACCCTCCAGACTTCTCTGAAAGATTCTCGGACACTTAAAAAACACCCTGGAACAGCCTTGAGTTTGCCCCTAGGTAAACCCCTAAAGTGCCGCTCGACCTTCACCACAAAAAAGGACGTTTGCATGCTCACCATCGGTCAAATGGCCCGCTGCCATGGCCTCACCACCAAGACCTTGCGCCACTACGACAGCATCGGTCTGTTCACCCCGTCGCTGACCGGGCAGGACAACGGTTATCGCTACTACAAGCCGGAGCAGATGGTCGAACGCTATATCCCGCTGAAAAACTGATGCCGCGATCGGACAAGCTGCCGACCAGTTGACAGGCCTCTGTCAGCAAAAGGACTCATGATCCCGCTATGCTCTGTAGCAGTCCAAGGCAACAGAGCGAAGGTCCGATGAGTTTCCAGGCGCCAGTGTTGAAGCAGATACCGGGCATCCGTCACGAGTTTTCGCGTATCGGGGCGACAAAGCCCGCCAACCTGTTCTTCTGCTCCCAGGCCCACACCGGCGAGGTGGTGGAGGCCAGCACCACCCTGCCGAGCGGCATCATCCGCGGCGACGCGGTGTTCACCCGCACCGGTCGCCCCATTGCGGTGATCACCGCCGACTGCCTGCCGCTGCTGATCAGCAGTGAAGACGCCTCGTGGGTCGCCGCGGTCCATGCCGGCTGGAAAGGCCTGCACGGCGGCATCATCGACAATGTGCTGCAGCACTTCGCCGCCAAGGGCATCGCCGCCCATCAGCTGCGCGTGGCGTTCGGCCCGTCGATCAAGCCTTGCTGCTACGAAGTCAGCCCGGATTTCATTAACACCCTGTCGGCCAGCCAAGGCCACCTGTGGTCGCCGGAGCAGACACCCTGGAGCCAGCAGCGCCCCGCGCCACGACTGCCCCCGGAGATTGCCCCACCAGCGCCAACCCGGCCGGACTCGCTGTGGTTCGACCTGAGCCTCTATGCCCTGAATCTGTTGCGCGCGGCAGGCATCGATGAGGAACAGATCGAGCACTGCGAGCACTGCACCTACTGTTCCAGCGCGACCCTGGCCAGCTATCGCCGCCGCGGCCACCGGGGCGAGGAAAAATCCTTCCAGTATTCCTGGATCGGGCGCGCCTGAAACCGCATCTTCAGATTTATCGCGATAGGTCCTTGGCGCCGCACCGGGTTAATCTTGCGCGCCCTGTAGACCCACAAAGGAATGATCGTGTCTGACAAGCTCTATGCCCCGCCTCAAGCCCAGCTGGCCACTGCCAGCGACGTGCAGCGCCCATTCTACGTAGTGTCCAAGACCAAGTTCATGACCCTGTTCATGCTGACCTTCGGCCTCTACCTGCTGTACTGGGCCTACAAGAACTGGCAGCAGTTCAAGCAGGCCAGCGGACAACCCATGTGGCCCATCGCCCGGGCCATGCTCATGCTGTTCTACACTCACGCGCTGTACCGCGAAGCCAATACCCTGATCAAGAAAAACGGCCGTCGCCATGACTGGCTACCCTGGGACCTGGCTTCGCAGTTCGTAGTGATACTGCTGATCAGCCACGGCCTTGATGGCATGTCCAAAAGGCATCCCGACAATCTGTGGCTGGATATCGCCAGCCTGGTGCTGTTGCCGATCCAGGCGCTGGTGACCTTCAAGGGCCAGCGCGGCCTCAACGCCGCCGCTGGTGACCCGCTGGGCGAAAGCAACGCGCGGTTTACCCCGATCAACTATGTGTTCATGGCTCTCGGGGCAACGCTGTGGTGCACGATGCTGTACTACATGGCCACGACTGTGAACTGACCCCAGGCCTCAAACGCTCACATACACCCACGCCTCGATCCCGGACTGCAGCACCACGCTCACGCGTTTGTAGTCCGCCACCTCGTAGCTGTCCGCCGCGGCCAGCTCCTGGGCAGTAATGCGAAACACCGTCCCCGGGATCGGCGTGCTGGCTGCGCTGCCCGGGCGCAGGATCGGGTGATGGGTCTTTCCGCTGGTGGCCAGCACCTGGGGGTCGGTGATCTGCACCCAGGCCTGTTCATACCCCGGCAGCGCGTCCGCGCTGCCCTCCAGTTCGCGACCGAAATTGGCCAGTTGCACGGCCTTGTCCTGCAAGGTGCCGTAGGAAAACAGGTACTGCGACGCTTCAGTGGCAACGCTCATTGTTCACTCCAGAATTCAGCGGCTGATTTTCAACGCCTGGCGCGCCGCATGGCGTTCCAGCGCCAACTCGATCAGGCGGCTGACCAGTTCGCTGTAGGTCATGCCCGCGGCCTGCCACAGCTTCGGATACATGCTGATGCGGGTGAAGCCGGGCAGCGAATTGATCTCGTTGATCAGCACTTCGCCGCCCTGGGTCAGGAACGCATCGACCCGCGCCAACCCCGAACAGCCCAGCACCTGGAACGCCTCGACAGCCAGGGTGCGAATGCGCTCGCTGACCTCTTCGCTGAGGTCCGCCGGCACCACCACCTGGGCTGCCTGGTCGTCGATGTACTTGCTGTCGTAGGAATAAAAACCGCTGCCGACCACGATTTCCCCACAACCGCTGGCAATCGGCTGATCGTTGCCCAGCACCGCGCATTCGATCTCGCGACCACTGACCGCCGACTCCACCAAGACCTTTTCATCAAAACTCAGCGCCAGCTCGATGGCCGCGTGGTACTCCGCTGCGCTGGTGACCTTGCTCACGCCTACGGACGAACCCTGGTTCGCCGGTTTGACGAACATCGGCAGGCCCAGCTTGCCCTGCGCCAGGGCAAAGTCGGTACGCGCCGCGGTGGCCCGGTTCAGGGTGATAAAAGGCGTCACCGCCAGGCCGGCATCGCGCAGCAGGCGCTTGCTGATGTCCTTGTCCATGCACACCGCCGAACCCAGCACGTCGGAGCCCACGAACGGCAGGTCGGCCATGCGCAGCAGGCCCTGCAGGCAACCGTCTTCGCCGAGGGTGCCGTGGACGATGGGGAAAATCACATCGACGTGGCCCAGCAGTTCCTGGCTGGAGGTTTCCACCAGTTGCTGGCTGGCCTTGCCCGGCACCACCGCCAGTTCGCGGTTGGACCGGTTGAGGGCGATCAGCGCCGGGTTTTCCTGGTTGATCAGGAAGTTCGAGGTGTCGTTGAGGTGCCAGTGGCCGTTCTTGTCGATGCCGATCAGCACCGGTTCGAAGCGCTCGCGATCCAGCGCATCGACGATGTTGCGCGCCGATTGCAGCGACACTTCGTGTTCGGCCGAACGGCCACCAAAAATAATCCCGACCCGCAGCTTGCTCATGGTTTGTTCCTGTTAAAAAAGGGGTTCAGCGCTTGTATCGGACCGCTCAAGCCGGCTGATGTCGCAGGTGAATCAGCGCCACCCGCTCATTTTGTTTGTTCCGGCGTTCTTCGATGGCGAACGGCACGAAACCGAGCTTGGGATACAGCAGCAGGCCCGCCACGTTGTCATTGAAGCAGGACAGCGTCACCTGCGCGGCCTGGTGCTTGTCCCGGGCGATGCGCAGCATCTCGCCGATCAACTGCCCGGCGACACCGGCGCCGCGGGCCTCGGGATCGACGATGAGATTGCCGATGGTGCAGGTGCCGTGGGTGCCCCATTGGTAGAAGTTGGCGAAACCCAGCACCTGGCCGTCTCGCTCGATCACTGTCGAATCGGAACGATGGGCAATGGAGTCGCGCAGTTGCTCATGGGTCAGCGGCCAGCTGGCCGCCGGGAAAAAGAAAAACAGCTCGCCGGGATCCCGGGCAAAACCGCAGATCCGTGGAATATCCCGATCCTGCACGGGGCGAAAAGCAAAGCTCATGTCCTGTCTCCTGACCCTGAAAATCCATGGTGTGCGCCCGGCCCCGGTTTCAGCGATTGGCCACCAGATGGGCGCCGAACAGCAGGTAGCAACTGCCGGCAAAACGGTCCAGCCATTTGCGTGAACGACTATAGACGGCAGCCATGCGGCTGCTGGCGAAGAACAGCGCGACGCAGCAGTACCAGGTGAACGACAGCGAAGCCATGGTGAGCACGGCCAGGGCCAGCAGCAACGGCGGCGGTGACGCCGGCATCGAGGTGGCGAAAATGGTAGCGACGAACAGCGCCGACTTGGGGTTGGTCATGTTGCCGAGAAAGCCCAGGCGATAGGCCGAGAACAGGCTGCGGCCCGACTCGCCAGGCAAGCCATTGCCCGCCCCGGCCGGCGCCGGCTTGCGCCTGAACTGCTTGAGGCCGAGGTAGATCAGATAGCAGCCGCCGGCGATCTTGAAGGCCAGGTACAAGGCCGGGGCCGCGCTGAACAGCGACTTGATCCCCAGGCCGCCGGCCAGCCCCCACAGCACCGTGCCGGTGGCGACGCCCAGCGCCGCGGTCATGCCATGCCGGCGCGAACAGCTGGCGGCCAGTTGCGCCGTGGTAAAGAAATTCGGCCCCGGTGTGACCACGGCCACGGTCCAGAGCAACGCCAGCGACAGCAGCGGGCCGGCATACAGCCAATGTTCAAGCGCCATGACACAGACCGCCTTTTGTCACATGAGGGGGACGCTGACGCTACTCCACCTCGGGCTCATGGATCAACAGGTCGCCCGGCTGACACTCCAGGTATTGGCAGATCGCGTCCAGGGTCGCGAGCCGCAGGCCCTTGGACTTGACCTTGCGTCGGGCCCGTATCCCGCCCGGCAGAACGACAATGGACATAGCGCTCCCGCGATACCCCCGGGGCTATGCTGAAAGTAATGGAGGCCATTGGAGAACGCTCATGAACGGTTTCCTGGTGATTTTCTTCACCCAGCAAAACCGCCGCTACCACGGCAAAATGCTGGGTGACTGGCTCGTCGACCTGGCCAACGAACTGGGCCTGCGCGGCGCGACGATGAGCACCGCCATCGAAGGCTTCGGCCACACCGGCCGGCTGCACTCCGCACACTTTTTCGAACTGGCCGACCAGCCCATCGAGGTCCGCCTGGCACTCTCCGAAGAGGAGTCGGCCCGGCTGTTCGAACGCCTGGAGGACGAGGACATTGCGCTGTTCTACATCAAGACGCCGATCGAGTTTGGCACCCTCGGCAAAGAGGCCAGGAAAGCCGACGCGGGCGGATGACGCGCTGAAGACAGTCGCACGCGCCTGGGTTACCGTACGGGCCTGACGTTGTGTCGAGGACAGTTTCATGGGCAAGCCCGCCCCCCGCAAAGACTGGGTCCACCGCGCGCCTCCCGCCCGGGGGCTGGAGCGTATCGAGGCGTTTTTCGCCGGGCATGGCTACGACCTGCACCGTCACGACACCTACGCCATCGGCCGCACGCTGTCCGGCGTGCAGAGCTTCCAGTACCGCGGCGGCTGGCGCCACAACCTGCCGGGCGGGACCATGGTGCTGCATCCGGATGAAGTCCACGACGGCGAAGCCGGCACCCAGGACGGTTTCCATTACCGCATGCTGTATATCGAGCCGGCGCTGATCCAGCAGATCCTCGGCGGCCAGCCGCTGCCCTTCATCAAGAACGGCCTGTCCACCGACCCACGCTTGTTCGCCGCCACCGACACCTTGCTGCGCAGCATGGAAAGCCCGCTGGACCCGCTGGAACAGGAAGACGCGCTGTTCGATCTGGCCCATGCGCTGAATGCCGTGTCCGGCGTTTCCCGGCCGGCGCAGCGCTTCGACTATCAGGCCGCGGAGCGCGCGCGGGAATACATGCACAGCGCCCTGGACCAGAGCATCACCCTCGACGAACTGGCCACCCACAGCGGCCGCGACCGCTGGAGTCTGTCGCGGGACTTTCGCCTGCTGTTCGGCACCAGCCCTTACCGCTACCTGACCATGCGCCGCCTGGACCTGGTGCGGGCGCTGTTGCTGCAAGGCCAGTCGCTGGTCAGCGCGGCGCTGTTGGCCGGTTTTACCGACCAGAGCCATATGACCCGGCAATTCAGCAAGACCTACGGCCTGCCCCCGGCGCGCTGGCTGAAAATGCACGGCCGCTGAACGCCGCCCGGCACGCACAATCGTACAAGAACCGCAGCACCGCGCTGATTACCGTAGAGGCCCGATCCCCTCTTTACGGAGCCGCAGCATGAACCCGGCCAACACCACGCCCATCACTTACCAGAGCCTGAATTTCGCCTACAAACTCAGCCTGTTCGACGACCACTGGCAAGCCCGCGTCATCGCGGAAATGAACGACTACCAGTTCAAACTGGTGAAGCTGCAAGGGGACTTCATCTGGCACGACCACCCGCACACCGACGAGACCTTTATCGTCCTCGAAGGCCAATTGCGCATCGACTTCGCCGACGGCCAGGTGACCATCAACCAGGGCGAGATGTTTGTCGTGCCCAAGGGCATGAAACACAAGCCGTACGCCGAACAGGAGGTCAAGCTGCTGCTGATCGAACCCAAGGGCGTGCGCAACACCGGTGAAGAAGGTGGCGAACGCACGGCCGCCAATGATGTGTGGATTTGAGGCCACCCGGGGTTGAGCCTCTGTAGCCGCTGCCGAGCGAAGCGAGGCTGCGATCGGCAGCGCAGCGGCCGTAAAACGGGAAAAACCGTATGCGCAGGATTGGCGAGGACTGCGTCCTCGTTCGCAGCCTCGCGGTGCTCGGCAGCGGCTACAGCACCGTCATCGGCTGCCACTCAACCGCGTTCGGCGGCTGCCGCCAGGCCTTGGCCTGTCGGCACTCGCAAACGCAGGGCCAGCAGCGCCCCCAGCAGGGCGAGCAAGGCGCTGGCGCCTACCGCCTGCTCGATGCCGGCCGCCTGTGAGCCGCCCAGCCCGGCGTTGGCCAGGGACACCAGCAGCGCCAGCCCCAGCGCGCCGCCGATCTGCTGGCTGGTGGAGGCAATGCCCGCCGCCACGCCCTGTTCGCCCGGCGCGATGCCCTGCCCGGCCGAAACCCACATGGCGGTCCAGGTCATGCCCTGGCCGATGCTCAGCACCACGATGCCCGGCATCAGGCTCCAGAACCCCGCCCCGTCGGGCAGCGCCACATACACCCCGCCGATGCCCAGCGCACCCAGGAGCAAGCCGCTGACCAGGGTCGCCCGCAGCCCGAAGCGCAGTAACGAACGTTCGGCCAGCCAGATGCCCACGGTGCACAGCAGTGTCGCCGGCAAAAACGCCACACCGCTTTGCAGCACGCTGTAGCCGTAGACCTGCTGGAAGTACAACGCGAGGAAGTAGTACTGCACGCCGAAGCTGCTCATGAACAAGGCCGTAAGGAACATCGCCAGGCGCAGCTCGCGATGGGCCAGCAGGCGCAGCGGCATCAGCGGGTCGTGGCCACGCTGTTCGATCCACACGAACACACCGAGCAGCAACAGCGCCAGCGCCCCGCAGCCCAGGGTCGCCGGGGCGCTCCAGCCCCATTCCGGGCCCTGGACGATGGCGAACACCAACAGCGTGCCGCCCACCGTCACGGTCAAGGCGCCGCAGAGGTCGAAACGCCGGCCACGCTCGCGCTGGCCATCGGCCGGAATCCAGCGCCGGGCCAGCAAGGCGCAGGCCCCAGCCAGCGGAACGTTGACCAGAAACACCGCTTCCCAGCCCCACCATTGGGTCAGCACGCCACCGAGCAACGCGCCCAGGGCCAGGCCCGCCGCCGAGGCCGCGCTCCACACCGCGAACGCCCGGTTGCGCGCCGGCCCTTCGGGGTAATGGCTGTTGATCAGCGCCAGCGTCGCCGGGAACAGCATCGCCCCGCCGACCCCCTGCACCGCCCGCGCCAGCACCAGCAGCAGTGCGCTGCCGCCCAGGCCGCCAGCCAGCGAAGCCAGGGCGTACAGGCTTTGTCCGACGATATAGAAACGCCGCTTGCCCAGCAGGTCGGCCGCCCGACCGCCCAGCAGCAGGAAGCCGCCGAAGGCCACGCTGTAGGCACTGACCACCCATTGCAGCTGTTGCGCGGAAAACCCCAGGTGGCTGCCGATCTCCGGCAAGGCAACGAAGACGATGGTCGCGTCCAGGGCGATGATCAGCTGCGCGCTGGCCAGCAGGAGCAGCATCCAGCCTGACGGCCTGGCTGAAGAGGTAGCGGGCATCACGTCGAGTCCTTGTGTGGAAAATAAAGGGGGGATGAATCAAGGACCCTCAGTTTCTTTGATGCCGATTAGATGATAAATACCGTCATTGCTCTTTCAGTGATGACTTTAATCATGGATCTGAATGCCGTTCGTTTGCTGGTCCGGGTCGCCGAGACCCGCAGCTTTACCCGCGCCGCCGGCGATCTGCGGCTGACCCAGTCCGGCCTGTCGCGGGCCATTTCGCGCCTGGAGCAGCAACTGGGCGTGCGCCTGCTGCAACGCAACACCCGCAGCGTCAGCCTGACCCCGGACGGCCAACTGCTGGTGGAGCGCGCCGCGCCGCTGCTGGCCGAACTGGCGCAGACCGAAAGCCTGCTGCTGGACCGTCGCGACTCGCCCACCGGGCTGCTGAAGATCAGCACGCCGTCGCTGTTCGGACGCAAGGTGGTGATGCCGTTGATCGGCCGCCTGACCGAGCAATACCCGGACCTGAGCATCGAGGCGGTGATGACCGATCGCCTGGTGGACATCGTCGACGAAGGCTTCGACGCCATCCTGCGCACCGGCGAGATCCAGGACCAGCGCCTGATCGCCCGGCCGCTGGCGCCGCTGCGTTGGGTCACGGTGGCATCCCCGGCCTACCTGGCGCGCCATGGCACGCCGCAGACGGTGGAAGAGCTGCAACAGCACAACTGCCTGACCGTGCGTAACCTGCGCAGCGGGCGCCTGGTGGACTGGCAATTCATGCGCGACGGCAAGGTGCGCGATGTCAGCGTGCCCAGCCGGCTGATCTTCGATATCGGCGACGCGCTGGTGGACGGTGTGCTGGGAGGCTTCGGCATCGCCCAGTTGATGAACTTCGCCGTCGACGACGCCCTCGCCGACGGCCGCCTGGTGCCGATCCTGCAGGCCTTTTCCGGGCGCAGCCGGGCACTGTCGCTGGTCTACCCGCCGTCGCGCCAGTACTCGCCCAAACTCAAGGTCTTCGCCGACGCCCTGAGCACCGTCAGCTGGTAACCCGCGCCTACAAGCGTACCCGCTCGGCGAGGAAATCGATAAAGGCCCTGACCCGGGACGGCAGGTGCCCGCCCTGCCCCAGGTACACCGCGTAGAAACTTTCCGGCCGGCTGTCGTCGAAGGTTTCCAGCAACGGAATCAGCCGCCCCCGGGCCAGGTCGTCGACAATGGTGAAGGCCGCCAGTTGGGCGATGCCGACCCCGTTCAGGGCCAGATGCCGCAGGGCCTCGCCGTCGCTGGCCTGCACCCGGCCGTTGGGCTGGACCGGCACGGGAGTGCCGTTCTCCATCAGGCGCCAGCCCTTCACCGCCCGCGCATAGTCGAAGCCGATCAGGTTGTGCCGCTCCAGTTGCGAAGGTGTCTGGGGCGCCCCGTGGCGTGCCAGATAAGCAGGCGCCGCGACAATGATCGAACGGCTCTCGCCGAGTTTGCGCGCCACCAGCCGCGAGTTCTCCAGCGGCCCGGCGCGCACCGCGACATCGGTCTGCTCACCCAACAGGTCGACCAGCGAATCGGTGTGCACGATATCCAGGGACACCGCCGGATAACGTCCGAGAAACTCCGTCACCAACGGCGCCAACACATGCAGGCCGAACGACGCACTGGTGTTGACCCGAATGCGCCCCACCGGCTCGCGACCGTTGGTGGCCTCGCGCTCCACCTCGCGGACATCGGCCAGGACCCGCACGCAGTTGTCATAGAACGCCCGGCCTTCCGGGGTCAGTTGCAACTGGCGGGTCGAGCGGTTGAGCAGGCGCACGCCGAGGCGCGACTCCAGGCGACCCAGCAGCTTGCTCACCGAGGACGGCGTGGTGCGCTTGAGCCGCGCGGCGGCGGACATGCCGCCGGATTCCACGACCCTGACGAAGGTTTCCATCTCGGCGAAGCGGTTGATGTCGCTGCCAGCCATATGAATTCAACTCACAGATGATGTGCCGGATAGCCGTCTATTTCACGGCAGAGGCCAACTCTATGATGGTCCGCACACCCACTCAAGGACCTCAGGCATGAACACTCCAACCTCCCCCGCGCGCCACTTGCTGGTGGTCGGCGGCTACGGCGTCACCGGCAGCGCCATCGTCGAACACATGGTTCGCCAACCCGACTGGCGACTGACCACCGCCGCCCGCCGCGGCGCCCCCGCGCAACTGGCCGACGGCAGCCCCGCGCCGGCCCACGTCAGCGTCGACCTGCTGGACGCCAACACGGTGATCCGTGCCTTCAGCGATCTGCGCGAGGTCACCGACCTGGTGTTCTGCGCCTACAGCGAACGCGAAACCATGGCCGCCAGCGTGGCGCCCAACGTGGCCATGCTCGAGCACAGCCTGCTGGCCCTGAAACAGGCCGGGGCGAAGCTGCGGCATGTGGTGCTGATCGGTGGCGGCAAGTCTTACGGCGAGCACCTGGGCCACTACAAGACCCCGGCCAAGGAGAGCGACGGCCGGATGATGGGACCGATCTTCTACAACGATCAGGAGGACCTGCTGTGGCAGCGTGCCGAGCAGGACGGATTCGGCTGGACCGTGCTGCGCCCGGACGGAGTAATGGGCACCAGCCTGGGCTCGCCGATGAACATCCTCACCGGGGTGGCGGCCTTTGCCGCGATCAGCCAGGAGCTGGGCGTGCCCCTGCGTTTCCCCGGCAGCCTGCCGGCCTGGAATGCACTGCATCAAAGCACCGATGCCCGCCTGCTGGCGCAGGCCGTGCTCTGGGCGCTGAGCGCCAGCGGCGCACGCAATGAAATCTTCAATATCACCAATGGCGACCACTTCCGCTGGCAGCAGGTGTGGCCGGAGATCGCCGAGTTCTTCGACCTGCCGGCCGCCGCGCCGCAGCCGATGAACCTGCAGGTGCAAATGGCCGACAAGGCCGCGCTGTGGCAACGCATCGTGGCCAGGCACGGCCTGCAACCGACGCCCTGGGAGCAGCTCGCCGCCTGGCCGTTCGTCGACGGCTGGCTGAATACCGGCTACGACATGGTGCAGAGCACCATCAAGATCCGCCAGGCCGGTTTCCACGGCTGCATCGACACCCACCAGAGCATCCGCGAGCACCTGCAGAACCTGCGCGAGCGTCGGCTGATTCCCTGAACCGGATCACGGCGCCAGGGTCTTGCCATCCAGCGCATCGCCAATCGTCAGGAAATGCCCGCCCGCCACATGGTGCAGGGTGCGCAAGGCATCGTGCCCGGTGAAATGCCAGCGGCCGTCGCTGAACACTCGCTCATCGGCCTGGGCGGCGATGACTTCGCCGAGGAACAGGTCGTAGCGTTCATGGTTGTGCGGTTCCGGCAGCAGCCGGCATTCGAGCCAGGCCACGCAGCCCTCGAGCAGCGGCGCGTCGATCAGTTCGCCGGCGAAGGTCGACAGGCCATAGCGCTCGAACTTGTCGCGGCCCTGGTCGCGGTTCAGTTCCAGGCCGGAAGTGGAACCCACGGTCTGCGCGATATCGACCTGGGCGGCGCACGGCACGTTGAGCACGAAGGTGCCGGAGGCTTCCAGCAGTTGCCGGGTCCAGGTGGACTTGTCGAGCACCACGGCGACTTTCGGCGGCTCGAAATCCAGCGGCATGGCCCAGGCCGCGGCCATGATGTTGCGCTGGCCGCCATGGGTGGCGCTGACCAGCACGGTCGGCCCGTGGTTGAGCAGACGGTAGGCCTTGGCCAGCGGAACCGGACGACGATGGGATGGGCTCATGGGTAAGGCTCCAGGAGAAAAAACGTCGATTGTAGCGGCATCCCGGTCCGGCACCGCAGTCGGGATTGGCCAATTTCCCTGGACAATCCATCCAGATTGACCGGGCTTATCCCTGACTCGCGGCTGCTTAGACTGGGCCTTCACCTCACAGGCTGAAGGAGTTTTTCCATGGCAGACCATTCCTTGAACAATAAGGTGGCGTTGATCGCCGGTGGCGCGAAGAACCTGGGCGGCCTGATCGCCCGGGACCTGGCCGCCCATGGCGTGAAGGCCATCGCCGTGCATTACAACAGCGCCGCCAGCAAGGCCGACGCCGACCGGACCGTGGCGGCGATCAAGAACCTGGGCGTCGATGCCCACGCCTGGCAGGCCGACCTGACCGCCGCCGCGGCCGTGGAGCAACTCTTCAACGACGCCAAGGCGCGTTTCGGCAAGATCGACATCGCCATCAACACCGTGGGCAAGGTCCTGAAAAAACCCATAGTCGAGATCAGCGAAGCCGAGTACGACGACATGTTCGCGGTCAACTCCAAGAGCGCGTTCTTCTTTATCAAGGAAGCCGGCAAGCACCTGGAGGACCACGGCAAGCTGGTGTCGCTGGTGACCTCGCTGCTCGGCGCCTACACGCCCTTCTATGCCGCCTACGGCGGGGCCAAGGCTCCGGTGGAACACTTTACCCGCGCCGCCTCCAAGGAGTTCGGTGCCCGCGGTATCTCGGTGGCCGCCGTGGGTCCTGGGCCGATGGACACGCCATTCTTCTACCCGGCCGAGGGCGCGGACGCCGTGGCTTACCACAAGACCGCCGCGGCGCTGTCCGGCTTCAGCAAGACCGGCCTGACCGACATCAAGGACGTGGTGCCCTTCATTCGTCATCTGGTCACCGACGGCTGGTGGATCACCGGCCAGACCCTGCTGATCAACGGTGGCTACACCACCAAGTGAGGCCCGTCCTTCTGATCGACGGTTGTCATCGACCCGAGTAATCCGCCAAGGGGCGAGGTAGATTGGCGTTTGCAAAAGATCGCCATCAGGTGCGACATGATCCCGTAGGAGCGAGCTTGCTCGCACCTACAACAGTACCCAGCGCACCACCCACAAGCTCCGGAACAATGCCCCATCCATGGATAAGCTCGAGCAGTACCGTGTATTCATCCAGGTGGCTGACATGGGTAGTTTCATCAAGGCCGCGCACGCCCTTGAACTGCCCCGGGCTACCGTCTCGGCAGCGGTGCAGCAACTGGAAACCGCCCTCGCCACGCGCCTGTTGCACCGCACCACGCGCCAGGTTCAGCTGACCGCCGACGGCGCGGTCCTGCTGGAGCGCGCGCGCCTGTTGCTGAGCGATGCGGTGGAACTCGAGCAGCTGTTTCACACCCGTCAACTGGACGTCTGTGGCCGGCTCAATGTCGACGTGCCCAGCCGCATTGCCCGGCGCCTCATCGCCCCCGCCCTGCCCGAACTTTTCGCCCGCTACCCCAGCCTGAAGCTGGCGCTGGGTTCCACCGACCGTTCCATCGACCTGGTGCAGGAAGGCGTGGATTGCGCGATCCGCGTCGGCGCCCTGCGCGACAGTAGCCTGATCGTCCGGCGCCTGGGCCACCTGGCCCTGATCAATTGCGCCAGCCCCGCCTATCTGGCCCGGCACGGCCAGCCACAAACGCCGGGCGACCTGGCCGACGGTCACTGGATGGTCGGCTACGGCTCCCCCAGCACGGGCCGCGAACAGCCCTGGGAATACCTGGCCGAAGGTCACGAGCTGGAACTGAATTTGCCCAGCCGGGTGATCGTCAACAACGCCGAAAACTACATCGCCTGCTGCCGGGCCGGGCTGGGCCTGATCCAGATCCCGCGCTTCGACGTGCAGTACCTGCTCGAGCGGGGCGAATTGGTGGAAGTCCTGCCCGGTTTTCGCCCCGCATCCATGGCGATCTCCGCGCTCTATCCCAATCGCAACCATCGCTCGCGCCGGCTGAACGCCTTTATCGAATGGTTCGAAACCCTGATCGCGCCCCATCTGGAAAACAACCGGCAGGACTGACAGCGGCCCCCTCCATGCCAACCCATCAGCCGGACAACTGATGGGCGAACTGGCCGACGGCGCTCACCACCTTCTGCGCGCCGTCCTGGATCTCGACGATCACCGTGCCGGCTTCGGCGGCCAGGCCCAGGCCCTGCTCGGCCTGGGTCTTGCCGTCGGCCATCAGCACCACCGCGTCGCGGGCCATGTCCTGGTTGCGCCGGACCACGCCAACGATTTCGTCGGTGGCCTTGCTGGTGCGCGAGGCCAGTTGCCGGACCTCGTCCGCCACCACCGCGAAGCCGCGCCCCTGGTCACCCGCGCGGGCCGCTTCGATGGCCGCGTTGAGCGCCAGCAGGTTGGTCTGTTCGGCAATGTCGCTGATGGTCTTGACGATGCTACCGATCACCCGCGACTGCTCGTTCAGCGCCTCGATGCTGTCACTGGCCTGCTGCATGTGGGTCGCCAGGTCGCGCATCACCTGCACCGCTTCGGTCACCACCGAAGAGCCGCGCTGGGCGCTGCTGTCGGTCTGCTGCGAGATGGTGTAGGCGATCTCCGCGGCGTCGGCGACGGACTGCTCCTGCTTGACCTGCTCGGTGATCACCGTGGCGAATTTCACCACTTTGTAGAGCTTGCCGTTGGCATCGACCACCGGGTTGTACGAGGCATCGAGCCAGACCACGCGGCCGAGACTGTCGATACGCTTGAAGCGGTCGGCGACGTACTCGCCGGCATTCAGCCGCTCCCAGAACACCTTGTAGGCCGGACTGTTGTACTCCTGCGGCTCGCAGAACAGGCTGTGGTTCTGGCCCAGGATCTGCTCGAGGCTGTAGCCCATGCAGCTCAGGAACCGCTCGTTGGCGGTCAGTACCCGACCCTTGAGGTCGAACTCGATCACCGCGGTCGAACGCAGCAGGGCCGCGATCAGGTTGTCGTGCTCGCAGGCGGTTTCCACGGTTTCGGTCAGGTCATTGGCGATCAGGGAAAAGGACCTGAGTTGCCGCTCGGTGCTGAAGATCGGCTGCAGGATCACCCTCAGCCAGGCGTCATGACCGTCGCCACGACGCAGGCGCAGGGTGTCGTCGAAAGGCTCGCTGCGTGCCAGCGCCGTCATGAAACGCGAGTGCGCCTCTTCGGGCCGGGCATCGTCCGGCAGCAGATTGTCGATAGGCCAGCCCAATAGCGCTTCGGGGGAATACTGCAGGCACTGGGTGAAGTTGCGGTTCGCCACCAGGATCCGGCGCTGCGGATCGAGATGGACACTGAGCAGGGTGCGCTCGAAACCTTCCTTGACCTGCTCGAGCGCACGAAACTCCTCACCCAACGCGAGGAGCTTCTGATTCAAACGTTTATTGAACATGGATACACCGATAGCCTGTGATTGGAGACTGCAGCAGCCTCACCATCGGCGTTGGGAACGCGTTCTTGACACGCTCAAGGCTCTTTAGGATTTATCTTCAACAGAGATAGGAAACCTCCTAACCACCCGCGCAGGGCGCGCTGGCGTTGGAGCAGATCGTGGCCGTCGACCTGGCGGCCACTCGGCACCCGACGTCATGGCCTGGAAAAGGCCTGATGCCGGGTCCGGGACAGGACTCAGTTGGACAATTGGCTGGCGAACTGGCCCACGGCGTTCACCACCTTCTGCGCGCCGTCCTGGATCTCGACGATCACCGTGCCGGCTTCGGCGGCCAGGGCCAGGCCCTGCTCGGCCTGGGCCTTGCCATCGGTCATCAGCGCCACGGCCTCGCGCGCCATGTCCTGGTTCTGCCGCACCACGCCGACGATTTCGTCGGTGGCCTTGCTGGTGCGCGAGGCCAGTTGCCGGACTTCGTCGGCCACCACGGCAAAGCCGCGTCCCTGTTCACCGGCCCGCGCCGCTTCGATCGCCGCGTTGAGCGCCAGCAGGTTGGTCTGCTCGGCGATGCCGCTGATGGTCTTGACGATGGTGCCGATCACCAGCGACTGCTCGTTCAGCGCCTCGATGCCTTCGCCGGCCTGCTGCATGTGCTTGGCCAGGTCGCGCATCACGCTCACCGCCTCGGTCACCACGGTGGTGCCGCGCTGGGCGCTGTTGTCGGTTTGCAAGGAGGTGCTGTAGGCGATGTTCGCCGCCTCGGCGACTGCCTGCTCCTGGTTCACCTGGTCGGTGATCACGGTGGCGAACTTCACCACCTTGTACAGCCGGTTGTTGGCATCGACCACTGGGTTGTAGGAAGCCTCGAGCCAGACCACGCGGCCGTAGCTGTCGATGCGCTTGAACCGCCCGGCGACGAACTCGCCGGCGTTCAGGCGCTTCCAGAACGCCTGGTACTCGGCGCTGTTGTATTCCTCGGGCTCGCAAAAGGTACGGTGATGCTTGCCCTGGATTTGCGCCAGGCTGTAGCCCATGGCGCTGAGGAAGCGCTCGTTGGCCGCCAGCACGTTGCCGTTGAGGTCGAACTCGATCACCGCCGTGGAGCGGACCAGCGCGCCGATCAGGTTCTCGTGTTCGCGAGAGGCTTCGATGGTGCGGGTCAGGTCGCTGGAGTAGATCGAGAACTGTTTGATCCGCCCCTGGGAATCGCGAACCGGCTGGGAAATCGAGCGCAGCCAGGCTTCCTGGCCATTACCGCGCAGCAGGCGTACCGCGCCGGCAAAATGCTCGCCACGGGTCAGCGTCGCCTTGAAACGGTGGTGGAATTCATCGGTCTTGACGTGGGCCGGCACGATGTCCTCGATGTGACGACCGACCAGTTCGCTGCCCCTGTAGAGCATTTCCTGGTTGAAGTTGTCGTTGGCCGACAAAATGCGTCCATCGGGATCGAGAATCAGCACCAGCATTTCGCTGTCGAGACTGTCCTTCACTTGCTGGAGGCTCGAGAGTTCTTCGCGTAGAGCCAACAGCTCTTGCTTCAAGCTTTTGTTGAACATGGGATGCACCGATGGGCAGTAATAGTGGGCAGCATTGTCTCTAGCCATCGGCGCTTGAGTATTTTTCTGAAGACCCCATAAGACATATCCGACCAAAAAACTTTGAAACGCCTCAGGCCCCGGCCCTGCGGGGCTACGAGCCATGCTCCGGAGCCCGGAAGAGGGGCTATAGTCGTGCTCTGGAAAATCAACGGCAATCGACGGAGTGCAATCTATGGAGGCTTCACGCAAGGCCCTGTTCGACCAGGTGGCAACGCGTCTGGGACACGCTTTCGACGGTGAAATGCGCATCGGCGGCAACTACGTGCCCGCGGTGCAGAACGGCGACGAGGTGTACGTCAGCGGGCAGATCCCACGCATCGACAACACCGTGAAGGTGGTCGGGCGGGTCGGTGGCGATGTTTCGCTGGAAGAAGGCCGGTATGCCGCACGTATTTGCACCATGCGTGCCCTGGCGATCCTCGCCCAGTTGCTGGGCGATCTGCAGCGGGTGAAAAAAGTCCTGCGGCTCAACGTCTATGTGCAAAGCGCCGCCGACTTCACCCAGCAGAGCGAAGTCGCCGACGCGGCCTCCGAAGTGCTCTATTCGATCTTTGCCGAGGCCGGGGTGCACACCCGCACGTCCCTCGGGGTCTATCAGCTGCCGAAGAATGCCGCGGTGGAAATCGACATGATCGTGGCCCTCGAACCGCTTCCCGCGCCCCATGAGGACACTGAGGATTAACTGCCATTGGTGCGGCACTGGCCCATGACCTGATACTCCAGGGTCTTGAGCTGCCCGGCCGAATCCTCATAGGTCATGCGTGACGGCACCGGGTTGCAGGCCTTGGCCGGCGGCGTCACGTTGACCACCTTCTGGATGTCCAGGGGCATGCCGTAGCGATAGTTTTCCACCACCGGCGCCTCCTTGCCCTGTTTCGCCGCGTAGGCCGCCATGGCCCGCTCGTTCGCCTGCATGGCGCGGTCGAAGGTGCGGTCGCCGCCGCCTTCGGCCATGGCCAGGGATGACAAGGAAAGTACCAGGGCGGCGATACTCAATTTAAATAACTTCATGACTGTTTCCTCGTTCTGGTTAGTTGCAACGAGGATAACCAACGGACCCTGTCGGGAAGATCACGGATACATTACTTATATGTAATAAACCCGAGACCGCTTCTTGCCCTTGAGAAAACCCCATATAAAACAAGGCCTCCAACTAAAAACAAATACAACTTACAACTTTTATCCTTGCAGAATTGTAATAACCGGGTCACCTCCGCGTTATCTGTTGTTTGCAACTATCGACGCTGACTCCAGCCGTTAACCAGACGGTTCGCGAGTACAACTAACAAGAACGCCCCAGGCGACATAACAGCTGATAGCTGCCCATATCCAGGAGCAAACAACATGCGCACTCAAACCCGCTGGTCCCTGTCCGTGTTTTGCGCGGTACTGGGGCTCAGCCCGTTGGCCGTGAACGCGGCAGACGACCAGCCCGAAGGCTTTATCGAAGGCAGCAGCCTCAACGTGCTGGCCCGCAACTACTACTTCAATCGCGACGATCGCAAGGGCCAGTCCAGCCCCACCGGCAACGGTTATTCGGAAGCCTGGGCCCAGGGGCTGATCGGCAAGTTCGAATCCGGCTTTACCCAAGGCACCGTCGGTTTCGGCCTCGACGCCTTTGCCATGTATGGCCTCAAGCTCGACTCGGGCGCCGGCCGCAGTGGCGGTCGCGGGTCGTTCGGCATGCTGCCGGTGGACAGCGACAACCAGCCGGCCGACAACTACAGCAAGGTCGGCGGCGCGGCGAAAATGCGCCTGCTCGACACCGTGATCAAGGTCGGCGACGTCTTCCCGAAAACCCCGGTGGTGCACTACGGCGACTCGCGCCTGCTGCCGGAAAGCTTTCGCGGCGCCACCTTCGAGAACACCAGCATCGACGGCCTGAGCCTCCAGGGCGGGCGCCTGCACAGCATGAGCCAGCCCGACAGCAGTAGCCTGCGCGACGGTTTCGCCACCTTCTATGCCGGCAAGGTCGACTCGCCCTGGGTCGCCTACTTTGGCGGCGACTACAGCCTGAACAAGCACCTCAGCGTCAGCCTCTACAGCAGCCGCCTGAAGGACGCCTGGGACCAGTATTACTTCGGCACCGCGGCGACCTGGCCGATCTCGGAACAGTTCTCGCTGTTCGCCGGGTTCAACTATTACAAGGCGGTGGACGAAGGCAAGAAGCTGCTCGGCGAGTTCGACAACAACATCTGGAGCGCCAAGGTCGGCGCCACCTATGGCGCCCACACCCTGTCCCTGTCGCACCAGCGCAACAACGGCGACGACGACTTCGACTACCTGCGCCAGTCGGACTCGATCTTCCTCGACAACTCGATCCAGTACAGCGACTTCAACTCGCCGAAGGAACGCTCGTGGATGGTCCGCTACGACCTCGACATGCAACCCCTGGGTATCCCCGGCCTGTCGTTCATGACCCGCTACGGCAAAGGCAGCGACGCCGACTACAGCAATGCCAACGCGGTCTACATGCGTCGCGACGCGGACGGCAATCCGCTGACCGACCAGCGCCGCTGGGAACGCGATATCGAAGCCAAGTATGTGGTGCAGGGCGGCACCCTCAAGGACCTGTCGCTGCGCATCCGCCAGGCCACCGTGCGCTCCAGCAGCTTCGAATCCGACCTGGAGGAATTCCGCCTGATCGTCGAATACCCGCTGGCCATTCTCTGAGCCCTTGCGCCGGGCGGGTGCAAGGGTCTGTCCGAAAAATCGGCGAGCGAAGGTCAGGCTGTTTTTAACGCAGCATGACCTGCATAGCGCCGAAGGTGCCCAACGTGCAGCCACTTTTCGGACAGAGCCTAAGCCCGCCCGACGTTAAAACTTCTTCACAGACGCCTGTCTTTCAGAACTGTAATATCGCCCTCACCTTCTCGTCAGGTTGGCCTTCGTATACTTGCCCGCATGCCCGAGCCGACAGCGCTTCGCTGGCGGCCAGCCACTTGCGGGAGATCATGTCTTGAAGCCTGCCCACCTGACTCCGCCTGGCCAGCCCAGCGCGCTTCCCAGCGATAACAGCAGCGAACGCGCCAGGCATGCCCTGGAACAATTCTGGCTCGGCCAGCAACAGCACAACGGCGAAAACAACCACAACGGCGCAACCGGCGCCGCCCCTCACAGAACCACAGGGCCCCAGGCATGCACAGCCTCCCGCTGACGCCGGCCCACCCCGAGCACATTCATCTCTGAAGCGTTTTTTCGAATGCTCCTTTGGAAAGAGATGAATTTTTAGCGTCCCGCATGGGACGCTTTTTTTTGCCCCCACTCCCCCCCTGTAGCCGCTGCCGAGCCCGCGAGGCTGCGATCGACCGCGAAGCGGGCGCAGCTCTTGAAATCGCAGGAGGTCCTGCGACCAGCGTGGCCCGGACCATCGCAGCCTGCGGCAGCGGCTACATCAAAGCCAGATGGCGTCCCAGAGGGGATAGTCGCCAGGACGTTGAACGAGCCCTGCTCGCACTGGATTGAGAATGATGTAGCGAGCGATGGCCTTCAGGTCTTCTTCCTTGCGCAGGGCACGGTCGTGATAGCCCTTTTGCCAGAGACGGCCCTGACAGCCGAAGTGTTGATTGATCTGCAGGCTGCTTCTGGATTTGAAACGGCACATCACCTTTCCCAAAGATCTGTCTCGCAGTTCAAATAGCCAGTGAAGATGGTCAGGCATGACAACCCAAGCCAGTGAACGTACGTGATCGGCTTCGTCGACTTGCTTGAGCTGATCAACCACCAGGCGGCCAACACGAAAGTTATGAAACAAGGGGCGCCGTTGCTGGGTCACGACGGTAATCGAATAGATACGGCCGGCTTCCGATACCCGTCCTTTGAGTAGACGGTAGCCATTGGAGTGGACAAGCATTCCTTTGCTCTCCATACAGGTCATTTACCTCAACCTAGCTGCTCATGCTTTCGCATGCGGGAGCACTCTTTCAGCAGATGTTTCCAGAGCCCGTAGCCGCTGCCGAGCCCGCGAGGCTGCGATCGACTGCGAAGCGGGCGCCGTTCTTGAAATCGCAGGAGGTCCTGCGGACCTTTCGCAGCCTGCGGCAGCGGCTACACATCTGCCCCCTGTAGCCGCTGCCGAGCCCGCGAGGCTGCGATCGACCGCGAAGCGGGCGCAGCTCCTGAAATCGCAGGAGGTCCTGCGGACCTTTCGCAGCCTGCGGCAGCGGCTACAGAGTGCGTGCCCTCTCAGCCTGCGTATGACGCAGGCGGGGTGGGTTGACGCCAATCGCGGGTCAGTCGTTCAGCAGGTCCTGCAGTTCCTGTTCTTCTTCCTTGCGGTGCGCCCAGTGGTACAGCGCCGGCAGCACCAGCAGGGTCAGGGCGGTGGAGGAGATGATGCCGCCGATGACCACGGTGGCCAGCGGCCGTTGCACTTCGGCGCCGGTGCCGGTGGCCAGGGCCATGGGGATGAACCCCAGCGACGCCACCAGGGCCGTCATCAGTACCGGGCGCAGGCGGGTCAGCGCGCCTTCGTTGACCGCCGCGGCGAGCATCCGCCCTTCTTCGCGCAGGTTGCGGATAAAGGCGATCATCACCAGGCCGTTGAGCACCGCCACCCCCGACAACGCGATGAAGCCCACCCCCGCCGAGATCGACAGCGGGATGTCGCGCAGCCACAGGGCCATGATCCCGCCGGTCAGGGCGAAGGGAATCCCGGTGAACACCAGCAGCCCGTCCTTGAGGTTGTTGAACATCATGAACAACAGGCCGAACACCAGCAGCAGCGCCACCGGCACCACGATCTCCAGGCGCTTGGAGGCTTCCTGCAACTGTTCGAACTGGCCGCCCCAGGTGATCCAGTAGCCGGTCGGGATCTTCACCTGGTCGCCAATGGCCCGGGTCGCCTCTTCGACGAAGGAACCCATATCGCGCCCACGCACGTTGGCGCTGACGATCACCAGGCGCTTGCCATTCTCGCGGCTGACCTGCGCCGGGCCGAGCACCAGGTCGACGCTGGCGACTTCCGACAGGGCAATGAAACCCAGTTGCCCGTTGACGCTGCCCGCGGCCGCCGCCACCGGAATCAGCAGGCGCGACAGCCCGTCGATATCGGTGCGCTGGGCATCGGACATGCGCACCAGCATGTCGAAGCGCCGGTCGCCCTCATACAAAATGCCCGCCTTGCGCCCGCCCACGGCAATCGCCACGGCGTCCTGCACATCGCCGACGTTGAGGCCGAAACGCGCGGCCTTGTCGCGGTCGACATTCACCGTCAGCACCGGCAGGCCGGTGGTCTGCTGCACCTTCACTTCGGCGGCGCCGTCGATCTTCTGCAAGGTCTGCGAAATCTCTTCGGCGGTCTTGTTCAGCACCTCCATGTCATCACCGAAGACCTTCACCGCGACATCGCTGCGCACCCCGGAAATCAACTCGTTGAAGCGCAGCTGGATCGGTTGCGACAGCTCGTAGACGTTGCCCGGCAGGCTGTTGCTGACCCGTTCGATGTCGGCAATGATCGCCTCGCGCGACTTGCCCGGGTCCGGCCATTGCGCCTTGGGCTTGAGCATCAGGTAGGCATCGGAAATGTTCGGCGGCATCACGTCCGAAGCGATCTCGGCGGTGCCGGTACGGGCGAACACCCGCTCGATTTCCGGGATCTGCGCCAGCAGGGTTTTCTCCAGGGTCTTCTGCATCTCCACCGACTGAGTGAGGCTGGCGTCGGGCACGCGCATCGCCTGCTGGGCGAAGTCGCCTTCACTGAGGCTGGGGATGAATTCACTGCCCATGCGACTGGCCACCAGGCCCGAGAGCAGTACGCTGAAAACGGCCAGGGCAAAGGCCAGGGAACGGTGGTTCATCACCCAGCGCAGCACCGGCTCGTAGCCGCGGCGGGCGCCGCGCATGACGAAGTTTTCTTCCTCCTTGACCTTGCCGGTGACGAACAGCGCGATCGCCGCCGGGACGAACGTCACCGAGAGGATCATCGCCCCCAGAAGGGCTATCACCACGGTGAAGGCCATCGGGTGGAACATCTTCCCGGCCACCCCGGACAGGGCAAAGATCGGCAGGTACACCACCATGATGATCAGTTGCCCGTAGATCAGCGCCCGACGCGCTTCCCTGGCCGCGGCGAAGACTTCGTGCAGGCGCTCGGAGCGAGTGAGCATGCGCCCGTGATGCTGCTGGGCATGGGCCAGGCGGCGGATGGCGTTCTCGACGATGACCACCGCGCCGTCGACGATGATGCCGAAGTCCAGCGCGCCGAGGCTCATCAGGTTGGCGCTGACCTTGTTGGTGAACATGCCGGTGAAGGTGAACAGCATGGCCAGTGGGATCACCATGGCGGTGATCAGCGCGGCGCGGATATTGCCCAGGAACAGGAACAGAATGGCGATGACCAGCAGCGCGCCTTCGATGAGGTTTTTCTTCACCGTGGCCACGGCCTTGTCCACCAGGTTGGTGCGGTCGTACACGGTGACCGCCGTCACCCCCTTGGGTAGCGAGCGATTGATCTCGGCGAGTTTTTCCGCCACCACCCGGGACACCGTGCGGCTGTTTTCCCCCACTAGCATGAACACCGTGCCGAGCACCACTTCGCGGCCGTTCTCAGTGGCCGCGCCGGTGCGCAGCTCACGGCCGATGTCCACGGTGGCCACGTTGCTGACGCGGATCGGCGTGCCGTCCACGGTGTTGATCACGATGTTGGCGATGTCCTCGATGGACTTCACCTGCCCCGGCGCGCGGATCAGCAACTGCTGGCCGTTGCGCTCGATATAGCCGGCGCCGACGTTGGCGTTGTTGCGCTCCAGGGCAGTCATCAGGTCGCTCAGGGTCAGGTTGTAGGCCGCCAGGCGCCTGGGGTCCGGGGCGATCTGATAGAGCTTGGCGAAACCGCCGATGGTGTTGATCTCGGCCACCCCCGGCACGTTGCGCAGCTGCGGGGCGATGACCCAGTCCTGGATCACCCGCAGGTCGGTCGGCGTATAGGCAGTGCCGTCTTCCTTGAGCGCGCCGGGCTCGGCTTCCACCGTCCAGAAGAAGATCTCGCCGAGGCCGGTGGAGATCGGCCCCATGCTCGCCTCCACGCCTTCGGGCAGCTGTTCGCGGGCCACCTGCAGGCGCTCGTTGACCAGTTGCCGGGCGAAGTACAGGTCGGTGCCTTCCTTGAAGATCACCGTCACCTGGGACAGGCCCGAACGCGAAGTCGAACGGGTCTGCTCCAGGCCCGGCAGGCCGGCCATGGCCACTTCCACCGGGTAGGTGATGCGCTGCTCGGTTTCCAGCGGCGAGTAACCGGGCATGCTGGCGTTGACCTGGACCTGCACGTTGGTGATGTCCGGCACCGCGTCGATCGGCAGTTTCTGGTAGCTGCCGATGCCCACGGCGGCCATCAGCAGCACCGCCAGCAGCACGATGATGCGCTGCTCGATGGCGAATTGAATGATGCGTTCAAACATGGGAAGTCACTCTCCAGGGAAACACTCAGTGCGGATCAATGGCCGTGCTCGGCCGAGCCCTTGCCCAGTTCGGACTTGAGGATGAAGCTGCCGGTGGTCGCCACCTGGGCCCCGGCGCGCAAGCCTTCGCGGATCTCGACGAAGCCGCCTTCGCTGCCGCCCAGCACCACGGGGGTGGCCTGGAAACCGTCGGCGATACGCACGAACACCGCAGGCTTGTCTTCCACGGTCTGGACCGCGCTCTGCGGCACGGTCACCCCGGCCTGGTAGGTGTCGGTCGCCACCTGCACCGAGACGAACAGCCCCGGCCGCCAGACATCGTCCGGGTTCGGCACGGTGACCCGTACCGTGGCGGTCCGGGTCTGCTCGCCCAGCAGGCTGCCGACATAGGCCACCGTGCCCTGCACCTGGGTGCCCAGTTCTGTGGATTGCACCCGGACCGGCTTGCCGACCCGGACCTTGTTCAGGTCCTTGGGAAACACGCCGAAAGTGACCCAGACCCGGGACAGGTCGGACAGGGTGAAGGCGGTGCTGGTCTCGCCCACCACCTCGCCGACGCTCAGGTGTTTTTCCACCACCACGCCGTCGAACGGCGCACGCATCTCATAGCGGTTGCCACCCGCCAGCACCGCGCTGCCACTCAGGGCGTTCATCTTTTGCCGGGCGTTGTTCAGGGCGATTTCGGCTTCCTGCAGGGTCTGGCGCGCCAGCAGGTAATCCTGCTCGGCGGAGATCTGGTCGACCCACAACTGGCGCTCGCGCTGGAAGGTGGTGCGCGCCAGCTCGACCCGGCGCTCGGCGGCGGCCAGTTCGCTGCGCTGGTCGGAGATCTGCTGGCTGGCGATCACCGCCAGCAGCTCGCCCTTCTTCACCGTCTGGCCGAGATTGACCGCCACCGACTCCACCACCCCGGCCGCGCGCGGCACGATGTGCGAGGTGCGGTCCTCGTCGAAGCGGATCTCCCCCGGCAGCGTCAGCAAGCTGCTGAGATCCCGTGGCGCGGCCTCGGCCAGCTGGATGTCGGCGGCCTTGATCTGCTCGGCGCTGAGTTCGACCTTGCCCTCTTCCTCGGCATGGGCCTCACCTTCCGCTTGCCCCTCTTCGCCTTCCTGATGCGCCTCGCCGTCCTTGTGCGTGTCCGCCTTGGCCGCGGGTTTCGCCTGCGCGGCCACCGGCGCCGCCTGGAACAGCTCCTGCCACATCAACCCGGCCACGCCGAGCGCGACCGCCACGGCCAACGCCAAGGCTGTGCTTCGTTTCTTGTCCATGCATGCTCCTGAAAAAATCGACTCGACGCGCCAACCGGCAACAGCGACGCGTCATGAGGTCTGTGGAAAAAAGAAATCGCCGAGCGCCCGATGCAACTCATGCAGGCACCAATGGGCCGAGTCCTCCTCGACCCGGCTCGGCAGCGGCACGCTGCAATCGGTGACCAGCAGCGCGCCCAGGCCCAACAGGACGAACAACGCGGTTCTCACAGCGTGCGATCGGGGCCGGCGAGATCGCCGTAGATGCGCTCGATGCGCACCCAGGCGTCGGTGGACTGGGCCACGGCGGCGATGTACTGGGTGCGGGCGCTGATCAGCGTGCGCTGGGCGTCGAGCACCTCGATGAAGTTGAACTTGCCCATCTCGAAGCCACGGGTCGCGGTGTCCACGGCGTTTTGCGCGGCTGGCAGGATCACCTGGTTGAACGACTGCACTTCGTTGCTGGCGGTGCTCCACTGATCCAGGGCCTGACGGGTTTCAGTGCGCAGGCGCAGCTCCGCGGCGTTGCGCAGGTCCCGGGCCTGATCGGCGCGGCGCGCCGCCGACAGCACGTTGCCCTGGTTGCGGTTGAACAGCGGAATCGGCATCGACACCCCGACCAGGTTGACCCGCTCGCGCACGCTGGCGTCGTACTGGCTGCCCACGCTGATATCGAGGTCGGGAATGCGCTGGGCCTTTTCCAGCCCCAGGGAGGCTTCGCGCTGCACCACCTGCATTTCGGCCAGACGCAGTTCGGTGGTCTGTTGCAGGCGCGCCAGCAATTGCGCCGAAGGCGGTAGCGACGGCAGCCCGCTGGCCGGCTCCGCGACGGCGCTGAAGTCGGTGGTGGCGGCGCCGGTCACGGTCGCCAACTGGCGATAGGCGTTGGCCCGGTCCATCTCGGCGCGGCTCAGCTCCAGGCGCACTTCCGAGAGCTGGACCTGAGCGCGGGTGGCCTCCACGGGCGAGGCCTTGCCGGCGCTCACCCGCCCCTTGGCCACCGTCAGCCCGCGCTCGGCCAGGGCCAGGGAGCGGCCGGCCAGATCGCTGCGTTCCTGGGCGCGCAAGGCGCCGTAGAAGGCGGCGATCACATCGGCGCGCAACTGGTTGCGCTGGCGTTCCAGCTCCAGCGCCGCGGCGTCCTGGGCACGGCTGGCGACATCGATGCGCGCGCCGCGCTTGCCGCCCAGTTCCAGGGTCTGGCTGAGTTTGACGGTGGTGGTGCGCGAGCTGCGGCGGGTGTCTTCGGCGTCCCAGGACAACACCGGATTGGGGATCAACCCGGCCTGCTGGCGACCACCCTGGGCGATGTCGATTTCCCAGCGCGCCGCCGCCAGTTCGGGGTTGTTGGCAAAGGCACTGGCCAAGGCGTTGTCGAGGTTCAGCACCCGGCTCTCGGCCGCCGCGGCGTCCTGCAGCGCGGCACTGGCCAACAACAGGACGCCGGACAATACCCCGACTATCCAGGCAAGTTTTTTAATGAGGGTTGGCATAACGCGTTCTGGCCCCTTACCGGTACAGAGTGACGGCGGAGGCTCTGCGGTGCGAGCAAGTTGAACCGGCACGACGCATCCACACTCCACCCATAAAACAACTAACAGGTGAGTATTTAGTGCCGGCCAAATGTAGCCTTCGGTACTTATCGACAGGGTGGCGCAAAGATTACAAATCCGTTAGCAAACGCTCTGCTACGGGCTTGTGTATTAACATCCGGGCCATCGACCCGAAGGCAAGTGCAATAACCAACAACTTGAAATATAGAGAAACAACTTCTCCCCGAACGCTACTTCGAAAGTTTTAAATCAAAAACTTTGAAAGTTGAATCATCCAGCCCGTTACTTCCAACGAAGTTATGGGACTGCCCCACTGCATTAAACACCGAGGCTAATTCAGCATGCGCATTCTGGTGATCGAGGATGAACCGAAAACCGCCGACTACTTGCATCAGGGATTGAGCGAAAGCGGCTACGTCGTCGATTGCGCCAATAACGGCGCCGACGGCCTGCACCTGACCCGCCAGCACGCCTACGACCTGGTGATTCTCGACGTCAATCTGCCGGAGCTGGACGGTTGGGGGGTGCTGCAGCGCATTCGCCAGAACAGCAATACGCGGATCATGATGCTCACCGCCCAGGGGCGCCTGGTGGACCGGATCAAGGGCCTGGACCTGGGCGCCGACGATTACCTGGTCAAGCCGTTCGAATTCCCCGAGTTGCTGGCGCGGGTGCGCAGCCTGTTGCGACGCAGCGAGCAGTCGCCGACCCCCGACGTGCTGCGGGTGGCCGACCTGGAACTGGACCAGGGCCGCCACCGGGCGTTTCGCGGTAAACAGCGCATCGACCTGACCACCAAGGAGTTCGCCCTGCTGCATCTGCTGATGCGCCAGAGCGGCGTGGTGCTGTCGCGGACCCAGATCATCTCGTTCGTGTGGGACATGAACTTCGATTGCGACACCAATGTGGTGGAAGTCTCGATCCGCCGCCTGCGGGCCAAGATCGACGACCCGTTCGAGAGCAAACTGATCCACACCCTGCGCGGCGTCGGCTACGTGCTCGAAGAGCGCGACTGACAGCGCGGGGGTAACCGCAAGATGCGGATGTAGCCGCTGCCGCAGGCTGCGATAGGTCCGAAGGACCTCCGGCGAGTTCAAGAGCAGCGCCCGCTGCGCGGTCGATCGCAGCCTCGCGGGCTCGGCAGCGGCTACAGGGTGCAATCCGATAGTTCGGTACACGCGATCGGTGTAGCCGCTGCCGCAGGCTGCGATAGGTCCGAAGGACCTCCTGCGAGTTCAAGAGCAGCGCCCGCTGCGCGGTCGATCGCAGCCTCGCGGGCTCGGCAGCGGCTACAGGGTGCAATCCGATAATTCGGTACATGTGATCGGTGTAGCCGCTGCCGCAGGCTGCGATAGGTCCGAAGGACCTCCTGCGAGTTCAAGAGCAGCGCCCGCTGCGCGGTCGATCGCAGCCTCGCAGGCTCGGCAGCGGCTACAGGGTGCAATCCGATAGTTCGGTACACGCGATCGGTGTAGCCGCTGCCGCAGGCTGCGATAGGTCCGGGCCACGCTGGTCGCAGGACCTCCTGCGAGTTCAAGAGCAGCGCCCGCTGCGCGGTCGGTCGCAGCCTCGCAGGCTCGGCAGCGGCTACAGGTTCGGATGTAGCCGCAAGATGCAGCGGCTACAGGTGATTAATGTACGTGCTCTTCGTGCCCCTGTTCGTGAAAGCCGGCCTGTTCGACCTGGACCGTCACATGGGAGATATCAAAGCGCTCGTGCATCAACTCGGTGACCTCGGCGAGGATCTGCTGCTCGCTGCGCCGCCCCAGGTCGGCCACCAGATGCGTGCTCATCACGTTCTTGCCGCTGGTCAGGGCCCACAGGTGCAAGTCGTGTACCTCGGTCACCCCGTCGATGGCGCGGATACTCTGCTCGACCTGATCGATATCAATGCCGTCCGGCACGCCTTGCAGCAGTACGTTCATGCTCTCCCTGAGCAATGTCCAGGTGCGCGGCAGCACCCAGAAACCGATGGCCGCGGCCACCAGCGAATCGACCCAGCCCCAGCCGGTGTACATGATCACCAAGGCCGCGACGATCACGCCGATGGAGCCGAGCATGTCGCTCCACACCTCCAGGTAGGCGCCCTTGACGTTGAGGCTTTCGGCGCTCGCCGAGGCCAGCAGGCGCATGGAAATCAGGTTGACGACCAGCCCCAGCACCGCGATCACCAGCATGCCTGTGGACTGGATTTCCGCCGGCGCGGACAGGCGCTGCCAGGCCTCGAACAGGATGTAGAAGGCGACCACGAACAACAGGAGGGCGTTGAACGCCGCGGCGAGAATCTCGAAGCGCGCATAACCGAAGGTGCGCTTGCGATCGGCCGCGCGCTTGCCGACCTGGATCGCCACCAGGGAGATCGCCAGCGCCAGCGCGTCGGTCATCATATGGGCGGCATCGGACAGCAGCGCCAGGCTGCCGGTGACAAAGGCGCCGATCACCTCGGCGATCATGAAACTGCCCGTCAGCCCCAGGGCCATCCATAACTTGCGTTCGTGTCCGGCCCGAACCTGTCCGTGACTGTGCCCTGCGCCCATGAAAGCCCCCACCTGTGGAAATCGTCGTGGCTGATGATAGCCGGCCCGGGCAGCCTGCCCCGGCAAAATGACGCAATGGTCATACAGTTGCCATCTGGCGGTTATGGATGACGGCTTTCAGCGCCCCAGGCGCGCCATCACCGCGAGCATATCCGGGCGCCGGGCGGCCCATTCCTCGCGGGTGATGCCGAGCAGCACCACGTCGATGCGCTGGCCGTCCTTCTCGACGTTCTGCCGGCGCACGCCCTCGAGGGTGAAACCGAATTTCTGGTGCAGGCGGATCACCGCCTGGTTCAGCGCCAGCACCTCGCAGTTGAGCTTCGCAAGGCCGGCGGCGCCGAAGGCATGGTCGAGCAGCCAGAATTCCAGCTGGCTGCCCAGGCCCTTGCCCTGCAAGCCGCTGTCCAGGTAGAAGGCCCAATCGGCGCTCTTGTGCAGGGCATTGATCGCGTTCAGCGACACCACGCCACAGGCGATTCCCTCTTGCAGCACCACGAACACCGACTGCCGCGGATTGCCCGCCAGCGAGTCGAGCCAGGCACGGTGCTCGGCCTCGGAAATCTCGTGGGAGGTGTACATGTACTTGCGCACGTCCGGCTGGTTGCGCAGCTCGCGCACGCGCGCCTGCACCTGTGCACAAGTCTCGAGTATCGGCACGACCTGCATGCGGGGCTCCTGGTCTGAAACGGATGCCGCACAGCCTAGGGACAACGGTGCCCGGCGGCAATTCAAAAGATCCCGCTACCCGACGCGGGCTTGCGCCGGCGCAGCCCATGCAGGCCCAGGCACACCAGGCTGGTGCCGAACGCGACGATCAACATGCCCTGCGGCGTCTCGCGCTCGCGGCGGCTGTCCAGGCATTCCATGGCGTTGGCGCATTGCGCGATGCACAGCTCCTGGCCATCGAGGGTGCAGCTCAGCACCGCGTCGCGCAGGTGGGTGAAGCTCAGCGTGCGACCCAGGATCTGGTCATGGCCGACGTTCAGATAGCTGATGCCACGAACCACCTTGAGCCGGGTGTATTCGCCACTCTCCGCGTCCTCTATCAGCATCCCGCCACGGTCGGCATACAGCACCTTGCCGCTGAGGGATTCGACGTTGGCACCGTCCAGCCCATAGTCGACAAAGTTGAAGATCCACAGATGAAGCAGGGCCATGAACAGGCCAATGGCAAAGGACAACCACGCCGCCTGCAGCAACGGGGGCAGCGTGGAGAAATCACGCAGGGAACGAAGGGCGGACCGGATCAAGGCAGCTCCCGAAAACTGGCGCGTGGACCGCGCGTTTTTTTTCGAGAGATTAGCGGGTAAATGGGCCTTGGCTAAGCACAACTTTCAGCGGTCTTGGCCGGGCTAAAACGCGGGCTGGCAGCGAAGGCTCTAGCCCGCGTTCCCCGGCGCCTGCAGGCGTTTGCGGGGGCAATTTTTCCCCTGCGCGAAAGCCCCTTCAGGACCCGGCACAAACCCCTGGCGCCCCACTGCCTGCCAGCCTCGGCATGCGCGTACCGAAGTACCCCGCGCTGACCACCCCGACCGCGCCCATCACCGCGCAATAGATCACGCAGATCCACGGGCTCCAGGGCATCAGGCCGATCAGCAGCAAAGGCGTGGTGCTCGCCCACAGCGCGTAGGCGATGTTGTAGGTAAAGGAAATGCCGGAGACGCGAATCCGCGCCGGGAACAAGCCGACCATCACCGATGGCACCGCGCCCACCACGCCACAGCCAAGGCCGGCGATGGCGTAGGCCAGACCGACCCAGGCGCCGCCGCTGATCAGGCAACCGTAGAGCAGGCCGATGCCCAGCGGCAGCAGCAGGCTGTAGAGCATCACCGTGCGCCAGGCGCCGATGCGGTCGACGATCAGCCCGGCCAGCACGCAACCGATATTCAGGAACACGATGCCCAGGCTGCTCAGGGCGAAGGTGTGGCTGGCGCTCATGCCGAAGGTTTTCTGCATCATGGTCGGGGTGATGACCACGAACACCACCACCGCCGAGGTCAGCACGCAGGTGAGAATCGCCGCCGGCAACAGGGCCAGGCGATGCTCGCGCAGCACGGTGCGCAACGGCAGTTCGACGGCGCTGTCGCGCTGTTCCTGCATGGCCATGAACACCGGGGTTTCGCTGAGCCAGCGGCGCAGCCAGACGCCGATCACGCCGAACACTCCACCGAGCAGGAACGGATAACGCCAGGCGTGATCGAGGATTTCCGCAGGGGTGAAGAGTTGCGCCAGCAGGGTCGCGGTCAGCGCGCCGATCAGGTAGCCGAAGGTCAGCCCGGCCTGCAGAAAGCCCAGGGCGTAACCACGATGGCCGGCCGGTGCGTGCTCGGCGACGAACACCCAGGCGCTCGGCACTTCACCGCCCACCGCCGCGCCTTGCAGCACCCGCAGCGCCAGCAGCAACAGCGGCGCGAAATAACCGATCTGCGCGTAGGTCGGCATGCTGCCGATCAGCAGGCACGGCAGGGCCATCATCAGGATGCTCAGGCTGAACACCTTCTTGCGCCCCAGGCGGTCGGCGAAGTGCGCCATGAGAATGCCGCCCAGCGGCCGCGCCAGGTAGCCGGTGACGAAGATCCCGAAGCTCTGCAACAACCGCAGCCACTCGGGCATTTCCGGCGGGAAGAACAGCTGGCTCAGGGTCAGGGCGAAAAATACGAAGATGATGAAATCGTAGATTTCCAGGGCGCCGCCCAGTGCCGCCAGGCCCAGGGTCTTGTAGTCGGACCGGGAAAACGGCGCCGGCCGCGCGTCAGGGGAAAAGGACATAAAGCCACTCGGTGTTGGGCGAAATTCAAGGCGCCCATGGTCTACGCAAACGCCGCGAGGGACAACCGCAACCCCCTTCTGGGTCGGTTTTTAGGCTTTTCCTGTGCATTGAATCGCCGCCGCGGACGCCAATAATCGGCGACTTTCCCACCCGCAACAGGAAAGCCGCCATGAGCATCCATACCCGCAGCAAACGCCTGACCGTGCCGCAACTGGTGGCCATGAAAGGCCAGCAGAAGATCGTCTCCCTGACCGCCTACACCAGCCACATGGCGCGGCTGATGGACCCGTTCGTCGATTTCGTGCTGATCGGCGACTCCACGGCCATGGTCGGCTACGGCCGCACCTCGACCCTGGACATGAGCCTGGAAGAGATCATCGGCCACACCCGCGCCGTGGTCGCCAGCACCCGGCTGGCCTGCGTGATCGCCGACATGCCGTTCGGCAGTTACCAGGAATCGCCGCAACAGGCCTACCGTAATTGCGCCGAGGTGCTGGCGCGCACCGGTTGTGACGCGCTCAAGCTCGAAGGCGGGCTGGCCCTGGCGCCGACCGTGGAATTCCTGGTGCAGCGCGGGATTCCGGTGATGGCCCATATCGGCCTGATGCCCCAGTACGTGAATGTCATGGGCGGCTTCAAGGCCCAGGGCCTGAACGACGCCACGGCCCAGGCCATCGAGGCCGACGCCCGCGCCCACCTCGAGGCCGGCGCGTTCAGCCTGCTGCTGGAAGGGGTGGCGGAAAACCTCGCGCGGCGCATCAGCGACTTCTCGGCGATGCCGACCATCGGCATCGGCGCCTCCCCCGCCTGCGACGGCCAGGTGCTGGTGACCGAGGACCTGCTGGGCCTGGGCGGGCCCCAGGTGCCGCGCTTCGTCAAACAGTACGCCGATGCCGGCGCGCTGATCAGCCAGGCCTGCGAGCGGTTCGCCGCCGAGGTGCGCGACGGCCGCTTCCCCGAGGCGCGGCACTGCTATGGCGTCTGATCGATGGCCCGGGCCAGGCGTTGCACGGCGCCGGCAATGTCCTGGCGCCAGTCGAGGGTGAAACTCAGACGCAGGTGATGGCGCCACAGGCCTTGCTGGCTGAACATCTGCCCCGGGGCGATGACGATGCCCTGCCCCAGTAATTGCTCATAGACCTGGAGCATCTCCACCGGGCGCGTGGCCTCGGCCCACAGGGTCGCGCCCCCGGCCGGGGTGACCACCCGCAACTGCTCGGCGGCGTGTTCGGCCAGCAGCGCCTGCAGCTGGCCCATGCGTTCGCGCAGCAAGCCGCGCAACTGAACCAGGTGCTGATCGACCCGGCCGCTGCCCAGCAGTTTGGCCACAGCCTTCTGGCGGATCGGTGACAGGCGGAACGCGCGCTCGAGAAAATGTCGCTGCAAGCGCGCGCCCTGGCCACGGCACAACACATAGCTGAAGGGCGCCTCGGAACCGATGACTTTGTCGAAGGTGGAAAACACCAGCAGCCGCTCGGGATCGGCGTAATCGCGATACCGCGCCGGCGCCGGGGTAAAGCAGAACTCGCCATAGCTGTCATTTTCCAACAGCCAGATGCCGCGCTCCCCCAGCCAGCGGCACAGCTGCCGTTTGTCCGCCGCGGGCATCAGGCTGCCGTGGGGTGTGCTCAGGGTCGAAGACAGCAGCGCCAGGCGCACCGGTTCGCGTTGCAGCACCTCCTGCAGGCGCTGGCGATCGAAGCGTCCTGCGGCGTCCAGCGGCAGCTCGATCACGCGGATCTTCGCCGCCTGCAATTGCCGCAGGATCGCCCAGGAACAAGGCGACTCCACCAGGGCGACGCTGCCGTTAAGCTCCAGGGCATCGAGCGACAACGCCAGCACCGCGCGCAAATCCGTGCCGAGAAACACCTGCTCGGCCTGCCAGTAATCCGTGGTCGAGCGGGTGTAGCGCGCGGCCAGCGCCGTGCGCAGTTCCGCCTCGCCAAACGGCTGGTACAGCGGCGCCTGGGAGCGCGGGTACTGGCGCACCAGCTCGCGCTCGGCACTCAACAGGGGATTGTCCAGCGACAGCAGCATCGCCGGGGCGTCGCTGCACAGTGCCAGCATTCCGGGCTGGCGGGCGTAGGCATAGACCCTGTCCAGCAGCTCCGTATCCGGCGCCAGCCCTGGCGCCGGCACGGGGCGGCTGAAGTAGCCCTGCTTGGGCCGGGCGTAGATCCGCCCTTCATCCTCGAGCAAGCCATAGGCGTACTTGGTGGTGGAAACCGAGACCTTGAGGCGCTGGGCCAGGGCGCGCAATGACGGCAGGCGCTTCTCGGCCGCGCTGGCGCCGTCCAGCCACTCCACCAGGTAGCGGTAGACCGCCTGATAGGCGAAAGGCGTTTCGCGGCTCACCGCTTCAGGCGCCCTTGGCCAGGGCGATCGCCGCCTGGATCGCCGCGCGGGCCTGGGGGCTGTTTTTCCAGCAGCTGGAGCCGACCAGGGCCGAGGCCTGGGTGACGATCTCCAGGGCGTCGGCCCGGGCCAGCTGGGCGAGGGAATCGATGCCCAGTTGTTCGAGGCGAGTAACCACGGTTTCGCCGACACCCTTGACCTTGAGCAGCGCCTGGCGTTCTTCGAGCGGGAATGGCATGTACTTCAATCCTTTGCAGTGGTTACCAATTGCCGCATTCTTGCACAGTTCTCGGCCGCCCCAGCCTGAGGCGACCGACCTCCTGACAATCATAAAAAGACTTGAGGTATCGACGTGTCCACAGACATTGAAGACAGCCGTTCCGCCCGTTTTGCCCTGCGCTGCTCGAACTGGGCCGAGCGCTGGTTCCCCGACTCCTGGGTGTTCGCCGCGCTGGCGGTGATCATCGTCGCCCTCGCCACCATGGCCATGGGCGCCAAGCCCACCGACACCGCCATGGCCTTCGGCGACGGTTTCTGGAGCCTGATCCCCTTCACCATGCAGATGGCCTTCGTGGTCATCGGCGGTTATGTGGTCGCCAGCTCGCCGCCGGCGGTGAAGCTGATCGACAAACTGGCGCGCATCCCGAAGAACGGCCGTTCCGCCGTGGCCTGGGTGGCGCTGATTTCCATGGTCGCTTCCTTGCTCAACTGGGGCCTGTCCCTGGTGTTCGGCGGCTTGCTGGTGCGGGCCCTGGCCCGGCGTACCGAGCTGCGCATGGACTACCGCGCCGCCGGCGCCGCGGCCTACCTGGGCCTGGGCGCGGTCTGGGCCCTGGGCCTGTCGTCGTCCGCCGCGCAATTGCAGGCCAACCCCGGCAGCCTGCCGCCGTCGATCCTGTCGATCACCGGGGTGATCCCGTTCACCCAGACCATCTTTCTCTGGCAGTCCGGCGTATTGCTGCTGGCCTTGATTGTCGTCTCGCTGGTCATCGCCTATGCCACCGCGCCCGGCCCGAACTCGGCGCGCGACGCCAAGGCCTGCGGCATCGACCCGAGCTTCAGCATGCCCAAGCCACAACCGCGTACCCGCCCCGGCGAGTGGCTGGAATACAGCCCGCTGTTGACCATTCTGCTGGCCTTGCTGGCGGCCGGCTGGCTCTACCATGAGTTCGCCACCAAGCCGGCGATCACCGCGATTTCCGGGCTCAACACCTATAACTTTCTGTTCCTGATGCTCGGCGCGCTGCTGCACTGGCGCCCGCGCAGCTTCCTCGAAGCGGTGGCCCGCGCCGTGCCGACCACCACCGGGGTGCTGATCCAGTTCCCGCTGTACGGCTCCATCGCGGCCTTGCTGACGGTGGTCAAGGGCGTCGACGGCCAGACCCTGGCGCACCACATCTCGACCTTCTTCGTGCAGATCGCCTCCCACGACACCTACGCGCTGCTGATGGGGGTCTACTCGGCGGTGCTGGGCTTCTTCATCCCGTCGGGTGGCGGCAAGTGGATCATCGAGGCGCCCTACGTGATGCAGGTGGCCAATGACCTGCAATACCACCTGGGCTGGGCGGTGCAGATCTACAACGCCGCCGAGGCACTGCCGAACCTGATCAACCCCTTCTACATGCTGCCGCTGCTGGGGGTGCTGGGGCTCAAGGCGCGGGACCTGATCGGCTTCTCCTTCGTCCAGTTGCTGGTCCACGCACCCTTGGTGCTGGTGCTGCTGTGGGCACTGGGCACCACCTTGAGCTACATGCCGCCCGTGGCGCCGTAATCTTTTGCCAGCGGCTCGCTCCCCTGTGGGAGCGAGCTTGCTCGCGATCGGCCGCCAGGCCGAGGGTGCCCGCCATGCCGTCATTGCGGTCGACCAGCCGCTCCTGCAGAAGCAACCCTACACGCCTTCCAGCTTCCCCCTACCAGCGTCTAAGCCCCGTCCCAGAGCCTTTTCTGTAGTCTTTCCGTCATATTCGGTTGCTACCGTGCAGCCGAAATACTTTGTTACGAATTGATCGAAAGGTAATCAGGGACCCGCATGAGCGACGAACACTCGAAAGACCCAGAACATTCCCAGGCCACGGAGCCACCCACCGACACCAGCCGCCGGCGTTTTCTCGGCGGCGTGGCAGTGCTGGGGGTCGGCGCGACGCTCAGCGCCTGCGGCCACAACGACCCGGCGCCGGGCAAGCCGGTGGAGCGCCCGCTGTCGCCGGCCGAGCTGGACCGGGCGCTGCGCGACAACGTGAAGAACGTGGTGGTGATCTATGCCGAGAACCGCAGCTTCAACAACCTGTTCGCCGACTTCCCGGGGCTGGAAAAACCGCTCTCGGCCCTCAAGCCCGCCGACTATCAGCAACGCGACCGCGACGGCAGCCTGTTGTCGGTCTTGCCGCCGGTCTGGGGTGGCGTCACCCAGGTCGGGCCCCAGGCCCTGGATGGCGTGACCTACCCGGTCGGCACCCAGTACCAGGAACGCCTGCCCAATGCGCCCTTCGCCCTCAAGGGCCCCGATGGCGAAAACCTGCCCCTGGGCCTGGTCACCCGCGACCTGTGGCACGTGTTCTACCAGAACCAGATGCAGATCAACGGCGGCAAGAACGATGGTTTCGTCGCCTGGGCCGACTCCGGCGGCCTGCCCATGGGTCATTACGCCCAGAGCCGGTATGAATTGCGCCTGTGGGATGTGGCCCGGGAGTTCGTGCTGTGCGACAACTTCTTCCAGGGCACCTTCGGCGGCTCGTTTCTCAACCACCAGTACCTGATCAGCGCCGCCGTGCCGTTTTATCCGGACGCGGCCAATTCGGTGGCCAAGCCGCAGATCGCCACCCTGCAGAGCGACGACCCGCTCGACACCCGCCTCAAGCCGCTGGAGCAATCCCCGGCCAGCGCCATGAGCGGCCCGCCGCAATTCGGCCCGAGCCTGCTGACCCCGGACGGCTACGCGGTCAATACCATGGCCCCGCCGTACTGGCCGACCTGGATCCGCGACCCGCAGCGCCCGGCCTATGCCAAGGCCGACCTGCCCAATGTGCTGGTGCCGCAGCGCCACGACACCATCGGCGACAAGCTCTCGCGCAAGGACATCGACTGGGCCTGGTACGCCGGCGCCTGGCAGGTCACGCTGGACGCCTACAAGGATTCGGCGGGGATTCCGAAGATCCCCAACTTCCAGTACCACCACCAGCCGTTCAACTACTTCGCGCAGTTCGGTCCCGAGCATCCCAACGAACGCAACCATCACCTGCGCGATGCGGGCCTGGGCGATGAGTCGAGCAGCAACCGCTTCCTCGCCGATGCCAAGGCCGGCAAGTTGCCGCCGGTGGCGTTCTACAAGCCCCAGGGCAACCTCAACATGCACGCCGGTTATGCCGATGTGGCCGCGGGCGACCGGCATATCGTGCGTGCCCTGAAGGTGCTGCGCGAAAGCCCGCAGTGGCAGAACATGGTGGTGATCGTCACGGTCGATGAGAACGGCGGCTGGTGGGACCACGTCGCCCCGCCCCAGGGCGACCGCTGGGGGCCGGGGACACGCATCCCGGCGCTGGTGGTGTCACCGTTCGCCCGCCAGGGCACGGTGGACCATACGGTGTACGACACCGCGTCGATCCTGCGGCTGATCACCCGGGTGTTCCAGCTGGAACCGCTCGACGGCCTCAAGCAACGGGACGCGGCGATGATCGCCCGGGGGCAGGCGCCCATGGGCGACCTGAGCAATGCCCTGCACTTCCCGGCCTGAACCGACGGCAGCGGCCGCCCGGGCGGCCGTCTGCGGGTGCAAAAGAAATCCACCCTTTTCCTTGTCACCCGCTACTGTTTCAGTACGGAACTTACCTCGCCCAGACGAGGCCAACGCTGACAAGGAGCCAAGCATGAAACTCACAGGATTGTCCCTCCCCCTCGCCGCCCTGACCCTGGGGGGCCTGACCCTAAGTAGCCTGACCCTGAGCACCGCAGCCCAGGCCAACGTCGATCTGAAGCTGGGCAACACCCAGCGCGTCACCCAACTCTTCTCCTACCCCAACAACTGCAACGTGATCTGCTTTCGCAACTGGACGCTGGAACAGACCGTCGAGCATTACCTGACCCAAAGCGTGAAGCGCGATGGCTACAGCACCGCCAAGGTCAAGGTCAAGACCGACAACAACCAGCTGTACGCCAACATCAGCGGTGTTCCGAAGGACTATGGCAAGCCGCTGACCGCCCTGCTGGATGCCGGCGACCTGGCCTACCAGGGCGCCAGCAAGCTCAACAGCGACGGCAAATGGACCTACAGCTGGTACCTGTTCCTGCCCCTGGGCATGGCCCTGGAAAACCGCAAGAGCGTCGAGTTGCTGCACTTCCCGCCGGACTACTCGCTGACTCAGGCCCAGGACTACCTGAAATCGGCCACCACCGACCGCTGGGCCACCCTGCTCACCACCAATGGCATTCCCGCCGAGCAGACCCCGGGCTACCAGACCATCATCGACATTGCACCGATCGCCGCCCCCTCCAGCGCGGGCAAGGACCTGGAAGGCGTCTACGGCTACTTCCAGGACTACCAGACCACCATGGTCAAACAAATCAGCCAGAGTGCCAGCGGCGCCGCCCTGCCAATGGTGGCGTTCGGCGCGCCGGTGCGTAACTGGATCAAGCAGCAGTACGGCCCGACCGTGAACGTGCTGGGCCTGGCGCAGATCAGCCCGAGCGCGGGCCTGAAGGTGCCGGTGCTGGGCTCCAACCACCCGAGTTACATCTGGTACGCGGCGGATCCGGAGAACTACGACGGCGACGAGGCCAAGGCCGACGCGGCCGGTTTGAAGGTGATGGGGCAGGATCTGAGCGCGGCCTGCTGGCAGGCCGGGATGGGCAGCAAGCCGGGCAGCGACCCGACAGTGCAGCTCAAAAGCTGCACGCAGAACTGGCAGGTGACCAACAAAGAGCAGACCTGCGCCCTGTTCTACACCTCGATCCGTAAGCTGACGCCGGAACAGGCCCAAGCCAAGTGCGCCACCACGCCGGTGCAGACCCAGCTGAAGCAGCTGAAGGCGCCGGCACCGTCGATGAGTACCGAAGCACCGCCGCATATCTGACGGACAAGCGGTAATGGCTACATCCCATCGCGAGCAAGCTCGCTCCTACAGAACGGCACATCGCCCGTAGGAGCGAGCTTGCCCGCGATGGGTTTTCAGCGCCTCAGAGCGCCCCGACCGGACGCAGGCGATACTGCGGCGGCAGCTGCTCGAAACCACTGATGGTGGCGTTCAGGCTCTTCCAGCGACCGTCCTTGATGCCATAGATGCAACCGTGGATCGACAGGCTCTGCCCGCGATGCCAGGCGTTTTGCACAATGCTGGTGTGGCCGACGTTGGCCACTTGCTGGATCACGTTCAGCTCGCAGAGGCGGTCGACCCGCTCTTCCTCGGTGGCCAGTTGCCCCAGGACTTCGCGATGTTCGTAGTACAGGTCGCGAATCGAGCGCAGCCAGCCGTCGATCAGGCCCAGCTGGCGATCCTGCATCGAGGCGCGCACGCCGCCACAGCCATAGTGACCGGTGACCAGGATGTGTTTGACCTTGAGCACGTCCACCGCGTACTGGATCACCGACAGGCAATTGAGGTCGGTGTGCAGCACCACGTTGGCCACGTTGCGGTGTACGAACAGATCCCCGGGAAGCATGCCGACGATCTCGTTGGCCGGTACACGGGCGTCCGAACAGCCGATCCACAGGTATTCCGGCGTCTGCTGGCGGGCCAGCTTGGAGAAGAATTCAGGATCTTCCTGCTTGATCGCTTCGGCCCAACGCTCGTTGTTATCAATCAGGTCTTGTAGTTCGTTCATGCTATGAAGCCTCAGGATTGATGCGTTGCTATGACAGACGACTGTCTGTCGGGGTCACGCGCGTCTATGCAGATACCGCTTATCCACCCCTTTGAATCTTGCCGGGTCTGGTGGGTCCACTCTTTAAGCCCAAAAGTATGAGCAATCGTCATGACTGAATCACGACGTCCCTATGGCGCGCCTCAGCCCGAGCCCATCGACGACAACGAAGACCGCATGGGTTCCATGGAAGAGCTGGATTTCGATGAAGAAGAACCCGGCGCCAGGGTCGGCGACCCTGCTTCCAGCCCTGTGGAGCATCGTACTCCCCACAGGCACATCCATGGCTCCGGCCTGACCGGCAACGCCGAGGATGAGCCCAACGACGATGAGCTGACCCCGGAAAACCTGATCCGCGAAGACGGCGCCCGCTCCGCCCATGAAGCCGGTGAAGACCAGCCGGCCGACTGGGACCTGAGCATTGTCGATGAAGACGATATCGGCGGCGGCAATGGCCTGGACGAAGCCGAGCTGGCCCAGCGCGATCCGCTGGATGGAAAACGCTGAAGCGCTATCCGAGTCCCTCTAGAAGCCGGCTTGCCGGCGATAGCGCCAGCAGGGCCGGCATCACACCTAAAACCTGACAGCAGGCGGCGTCACCGCTGACGCCATCGCGAGCAAGCTCGCTCCTACATAAGCCAGTGCGATCAATCGACCAGGGTACAGGCCATCACCAGCGCATCTTCGCGCCCGCCTGTCGCCGGATAGTAATCACGGCGGCGGCCCACTTCGTTGAAACCGTAGCGCTCGTACAGCCGGTAGGCGGTCTGGTTGCTGGAACGCACTTCGAGGAAGCACTCGCGCGCGTCTTTCTGGTAGGCGCGCTTCATCAACTCTTCCAGCAGGCGCAGGCCCAGGCCACGGCCCTGGCTTTCCGGCTTGACGGTGATATTGAGCAGGTGGGCTTCGTCGATGATCACCTGGATCACCCCGTGGCCGACCTGCTGGCTGCCTTCGAACATCAGCCAGACTTCATAGGATTTCAGGGCATCGGTGAAAATGCCGCGGGTCCAGGGATGGCTGAACGCCGCGTATTCAATTTTCAGGATGGCATCCAGATCCGCCTCGGTGGCCTGGCGGAACGATAAAGCGTCACTCATTGCTACTTTTCCAACGCGCCATCAGCCGACGCATGGCTTGCCAGACATCAGCCTTACGCTGTGGCTCTTCCATTAATAGTTCCAGCCCAGGCAGCGCCCAGGCCGAGCCCAGGCCTTCGACCTGGAGTTCACGGTTGTAGGACTGCGCATCAGCCTCACCCGCGAAACGCACCGCCGGCAGGCCGATCAGCCACAAGCAGACACAAGGTTCTTCTTCGACCCGCGCCCCGACAAAGGCCTGGACGAAATCCCGCGCCGCGTCCGGCCCCTGGTCGAGATTGCCGCGGGTCAGCATCGGCCAACGCACCGGCTCGGCAAGGATCTGCGGGCTGTCCGGCAGGCCGGCGGCGCGCAGCATGTCCTTGAGCAGCAGATAGGCCGGGTCGCGGCTCTGGAAGGCTTCGCCTGTGGGTAACTCCACCAGCAGCAGGCAACGACCGGCGCGCAGCAATTGCAGGGCGAAACGCGGTGGCGGCACGGGCGGGGCCTTGACCGGCGCCGGGGCTTCCTCGGCATCGACCACGGGCTTGCTGACCGGACGAACGGCAGCGCCGGCGGGACGCGGCACTTCGATTTTCGGCCGTTCGGCAGGCTTGGCCACAGGCTCGGCAACCGTTTTGGCCACAGGTGCAGGGGCTGCCGGGGCCTCGACCACGGGCTCGGCAATCACCAGCAACTCGGGACGGGACGGCGCCGCAAAGGGCAATTCGGTGCGCGGCAGCCAGCTGACCACCTGCATGGCGGACAGATAAGCGCGACGGCGGGACTCGATAAGCAAAGGTCGGCCACTTGTGGATAACTGAAGTGGGGGGATTCTACCGTCCTTCGCCGAAGATCGCCCGCAGTTGATTCGTCACAAAAACACCGGTCCAGCCCATGACAAGACCGAGGGGTGAATCGTCGGCCTTCCGATGCAGTACAATCGCTGCTTTTCATTGCCAACCAGCCGGCCATTCCGATGATCGAACCCAAGCGCGTGTTGCGCGCCCTCGCCGAACACTGGGCACTTCTGGAGCCACTGTGCGAGCACTTCGACCAAGGCACCCTGAGCCTCGCCGAACTGCGTTCACAGCTGGCCACACAGCAAATTGACAGTACGCCACAGGACATTACCAGCCTGCTGGACGTGTGGATCCGCCTGGACATCCTGGTTCCGGTGGCGAAAAGCCCGAACCGTTTCGAGCTCAACGCACAGATCCACGACTTCCTCGCCTACCTGCGGCGCGAGCACCGCCTGGGCCTGTGCCTGGAAATCGAAGCTTACCTGCGCCACCTCGAACGCCTGGCCGGTTACATCCAGGACGCCTTCGACATCCGCGACGGCCATGACCTGGCCCGCCAGCTGCGGTTGCTGGACATGCGCGTGCGCGATGTATTGAAAAAGCTCGCCAACGACGAACAGGCCCTGGTGGCCGTCGCCGAGCGGGCCAAGACCAGCGACCGGCAGATTCCCCTGCGCCAGCGGTACGCCGAGGTACTGGCCACCTGGGACGAATACGTCGAGCCGATGATCCAGCTGGTGAACGCCGACGGCGCCTTCGAGCAAGGCGTGCGCAAGGTCGAGAACGTCCTGCTGCGCATGCTCACCGAACAGCAGCGCCTGGGCCACCTGGTGGACGACGACATGCTGCTGCGCACCCACGCGCGGATCCTGGAAATGCAGACCAGCGCCCAGCTGACCCTGCGTCACGCCCGGGAACTGCTGCTGCCGCTGCGTGAAGAAGCCCGCCGGCACAACGCCGTGACCCGCGGCGCGGCCCTGGCCCTGTCGGCCATCCGGCGCAAGGGCATCGACGCCGTGCCGCAAGCGGCCATGCCACTGTTCACCCGTCCGCAAAGCACCTTCCTCGGCAGCTCCGGCCAGGTCGAGGCCTATGTCTATGCCCTGGCCAGCTTCGAGCCGAAGCCGACGCGCTTCCCCAAGGCGCACAAGACCCACAAGGGCGGCAATGCGCCACGGGCGCCACGTACGGTCCGCGAGATGCTCGACCGCTGCGAAGATGCCCTGCCGATGCCGGACCTGATGACCTGGCTGCTGGAACAGGAACCGGACGGCGCCACCGACGAGTTGCTGTACTGGTTCTCCCGCCTGTCGCGGGAAAAACGCTTCAAGCGCGAGCGTCTGGAACGCCGCGACTACCACACCCACGAGCACCAGGTCAGCCTGCGCTCCTTCGCCCTGCTCTCGGCCCGCGATGACGCCGCTGAGAATTCTGCGAGCACTCCACATGCATCTTGATCTTTCCGAACTGTCCCAGCTGGCGCCGATCTTTCGCGAGCTGTTCAAGGGTTATCACGTCAGCCGTCGCGACCCCGAGCTGTACTCCCAGCTGTCGAACTTCCAGGACCAGTACCGCACCCTGTTCAAGGCCCTGGGCTTCGAACTGGTGTGCGACACCCGTGGCTTCTACTACTTCGTGCCGGAGAACGCCGCCGCCCAGGTGAACAAGACCGCCCAGCGCCTGGCGCTGTTCACCTTCATCCTGGTGGAGCACCTGGCCGACCAGGGCCGCGACCCGGTCGCCGTGCTCGACGGCGGCAGCCTCGGCCGCGACGAACTGCCGTCCTTGCTGGAGAAGTACCGCGACCTGTTCATCCAGGCCGAAGTGCAGACCCATGAAGAACTGGAAGAAAAAATCATGCGGCGCATGACCCAACTGGGTTTTGCCGGCGAGGAGCCGGGCATCTACCGCTTCCTGCCGCCGATGCACCGCTTCCTCGACGTCTGCCTGTCGGTGCAGCAGGACCGTGACCTGGCCGCCAGCCTGCACAGCGTGCTGCCGTTGCCGACGCCGGTGCTGATCGACGAAGACAGCGACGAAAAACTGCTGCAGACCGACGACCCGCTGGACCTCAGCGAATTCGTCGAATCGGAAAGTGAAGAGGACGCACTGGCCCGCGCCATTGCCGAAGAACAGGAGCTCGACGCATGAGCAAGGAACGCTACGGCATCCGCCGCTTTGCCCTTTTGAACACCGCCGGCTACAGCCTGGGCCTGTTCCCGCTGGAAGAACCGCTGTCGGTCTACGGCGCGAACAACCTGGGCAAGTCCGCTTCGATCAACGCCCTGCAATTCCCGATCCTGGCACGCATGTCGGACATGAGCTTCGGCAAGTACAGCCTGGAACAGTCGCGTCGTTTCTACTTCGCCACCGATACCAGCTACATCCTGGTGGAAGTGTCCCTGCCCCATGGCCCGCATGTGATCGGTGTGGCCGGGCGCGGTCCGGGCGGCAGTTTCGGTCACCAGTTCTTCGCCTATGCCGGCTCGCTGGACCTGGCGCACTACCAGAAAGACGACACCTGCCTGCGGCAGAAAGAGCTGTTCACCAACCTCGAGCGCCAGGGCCTGAAGGCCTATGAACTCAAACCGGACGAACTGCGTCGCCTGCTGGTGGGCGGACATACCTCGATTCCGCTGGACCTGACCCTGATCCCGCTGCGCTCCACCAGCGAGCAGAGCCTGAAGACCTTCCGCGCGCTGTTCATCAACCTGCTGCACATGCGCGAAATCACCGCGGCCAAGCTCAAGCAGCTGTTCCTCGATGCCTTCGAGCACAGCCTGCGTTCCGGCAGCGTCGACTACATCGCCGCCTGCGAAGATGCCTTCCGCGACGTGCGCCGCATGGAGCAGGACTACAACTCGCTGGTGGCCGCGGGTCCCCTGGTGGAAGCCCTGGCCAACGGCGTGACACAGCGCGACATCCTGCGCGGCAAACTGCATCGCCTGTCGCCGCTGCTCGATTCGCTGCTGGGCACCTGGTCCGACTACGCCAGCGCGCGCAAGGAAGAGCTGACCATCCAGGCCGAGCACTACCGCAACGAACAGGACGCACTGCAGAACGACCAGCGCAGCAGCACCCAGGAAATGATGCGCCTGGAGCGGGAAATCACCGGCACCCAGCGCTGGCTCGGCGAGCTCTCGGTGCTCAAGCATCGTTTCGCCCTGGTGGACGACGTCAAGGTCCTGGAGCAGCAACTGCTGGCGGCCAAGGATGCCCACGACGAACTGGCCGGCGCCCTGGCCCAATCCCGGCAGTTCTCCGCCGAGGACCTGGAAGAGCGCCTGCGGGACCTGGAAAAACGCCTGAAGTCGGTCAAGCAGCAGCTCGATAACGCCGACAACAACAGCTATGCGCGCCTGCGCGAAGAGTTCTCTCAGCAGGACGTCGAGCGCCTGATGCGCCTGTTCAACAGCCAACTGTTCAGCCTGCCGCTGGGCGAGCACGGCATTGCTTTGGATGAGAACGGCGACTGGGTCAAGTCCGTGGAACTGATCCTCGATGGTTTCAAGGGCGAGCGCTTCGAAGTGCCTGGCCTGTCCATCGACATTTCCCACATCGAGCCACCGGCCTTGCAGGCCCTGGCGGACCGCGCGGCCTTGCGCGACCAGAAAGAGCGCCTGGACAAAGAACTCAAGCAACTGAAAACCCAGGCCGCGGTGGCCGCCGACCGCGCCGCGAGCAAGACCCAGACCGAAGCGCTGTACCAGCAGGTGCTGGATGCGCAGAAAGCCCTGGAAGATTTCCGCCGCTCGCAGACCCTGAGCGCCGAGGAAGGCGAGAAGCTGGAACAGCTGGCGCAGATGGAAGCCGCCCAGGACGAACTCAAGCGCTCCAGCGACGCCTTCACCGAACGCGTCCAGCAACTGTCGGCCAAGCTGCAACTGGTCGGCCGGCAGATCGCCGACATGGAAGCCAAGCAACGCACCCTCGACGATGCCCTGCGCCGTCGCCAGCTGTTGCCGGCGGACCTGCCGTTCGGTACGCCGTTCATGGAGCCGGTGGACGACTCCATGGACAACCTGCTGCCCCTGCTCAACGACTATCAGGACAGCTGGCAGGGCCTGCAGCGGGTCGACGGCCAGATCGAGGCGCTGTACGCCCAGGTGCGCCTCAAGGGCGTGGCCAAGTTCGACAGCGAAGATGACATGGAACGCCGCCTGCAACTGTTGATCAACGCTTATGCGCACCGCACCGACGAAGCCCTGACCCTGGGCAAGGCGCGTCGCGCGGCCGTCACCGACATCGCCCGGACCCTGCGCAACATCCGCAGCGACTACGACAGCCTCGAGCACCAGTTGGCGCTGTTCAACCGCGAGATCAACAAACGCCAGGTGTCCAACCTGCAGAGCTTCCGTATCGTGCTCGCGCCGAACAAGGAAGCCCTCAAGCACATCGACCAGATCATCCACAGCGCCGGCCAGTACGAAGAAGGCGAGACCCTGTCGGTGTTCGACCTGAGCCAGAGCGCCGAGCAGGACAGCAAGAACGAAGAGGCCAAGGAATACCTGGCCCGCCTGGTAGCGGCCAACCATAACCAACTGGGCCTGAAGGACCTGTTCGAGCTGGCGTTCGAGATCACCAAGGTCAATGGCCAGCCGGTGATCCACACCGATATCGATGGCGCGGCGTCCAACGGCACCACCATGACCATCAAGGCGCTGACCAACATGTACCTGTTGCTGCACTTGATGGACCGCGAGCAGGCCGGGCGCATCCGCCTGCCGTACTACCTCGACGAGGCCGCGGACATCGACGAGAAGAACCAGGCAGCGCTGCTGGAAACCAGCCTGCAACTGGGTTTTGTGCCGATCCTGGCCAGTGTGAAGCCGCAGGTGTCGGCCCAGGTCGCCATCGACCTGGAAGGCGGCAGCGGCCCGAACGGTATCTACATCGACGAGGCGGACTGGAAGTACATCCGCCGTCACGATCAGGTCAAGGCCACCCTGAACGTCGAACCAGAAGCCGAAGCGGAGCTGGACGAGGTGTAACCCGCCCGAAGCCGTAAAACAAAAAGGCCGTGATCTTTCGATCACGGCCTTTTTGTTTTCTGGGTTATTTGCCCAGGGGGATTTTCGGTGCCCAGGTCAGCCATTCGTCCTCGAACTTGTCGAACAACGGGAAGGTCTGTTCCGGCCGTGCCGCGTTGCCCATGCGCTCGCCATCCGGCGTGGCAAAGGCGATGCCGCCCTGGATCAGGGTCTCCAGCGACTCGGTACGGACAGTTGCGCCCTTGAACAGGCCAATGTCGATACCGAACCCGCTGCTGTTCCAGAAACGCGTGCCGCCACGCACCAGCGGCGCGTACTTCGGCTCGATCAGGATATGGATCAACACCCGGTCGGCAGTCTGGCCCAGTTCGTAGCCCGTGACCTTGCCCACCGTTACCTCACGGTAAGTCACCGGCACGCCGACCTTCAGCGAGCCGCGCCGCGCCGCGCTCAGCACCAGGCTCAGGCCGGCCTCGGCGACTGCAGCTTCCGGTGGCTGGGGCAAGGCGACAAAGCTGGTTTGCGCGCCGAGGTTCTTCGCCGCCGGCTGCACTTCGATGTACTGCCCGGTCACCAGGGTTTCCAGGTTGGCGGTCTTGATCAAGCCAAGTTCCGGCTTGACCACCCAGAACTGGCTGCCGACCCGCGCGATTCGCTCCGGCACCTCGGTGATCCGAGCCTTGAGCAGCACCGACTGCAGATCGCCGCTCAGGTCGACGTCTTCGACCTTGCCGACATCCAGCCCCTTGAAGCGGATAGGCGTGCCCGAACGCAGGCCATCGGCGCGATCGACCTTGATGCTGATCAGCGTGCCCTTCTGTGTCGCCTGCTCCTTGTCGGCATACAAGCGGAAACGTGGGATGCGCTTTTTCAGCGGCACGTTGGGTTCCGGCGTGTCGAAGGCAATACCGCCGGCCATCAGGCTTTGCAACGACTCGCTCTTGACCTGGATGCCGCCGGTCAGGCCACCGGTCAGGGTGACACCGCTGGCATTCCAGAAACGCGTCGAGCCGTTCACCAGCCCTTCGTATTCCTTCTCGATGTGCACGCCGATGACCAACTGCTTGCGGGTCCGCGAAAACTGGTAGCTCTGCACCGAGCCAACCTTGACCTGCTTGTACAGAATCGGGCTGCCCACCTCCAGCGAACCGAGGTTCTCGGTGAACAGCACCAGGTGCAGGCCAGGGGAGCGCAGGTCCAGCGGCGGTGCCTTGGGCCGGGCCTCGAATTCGCGTTGCGGAGCAGCGCCCTTGTCACCTGGGCGCACCGCGATGTAGTTGCCTTTGACCAGGGCTTCCAGACCGGTGATACCCGCCAGGGAGATCGAAGGCTTGACCACCCAGAACTGGGTGCCTTGCACCAGATAATCCTCGGCCAAGGGGTCCAGGGTCAGTTCCGCCGTGGCGCTGGACAGATCCGGGTCGACCTTGAGGGCCTTGAGGTTGCCAACCTGAATCCCCTTGTACATGACCGGCGTGCGGCCTGCCTGGAGCCCTTCGAAATCACTCAGCTTGACCTTGACCCGGATGCCCGCCTGCGCCGCGTCGAAGTCTTCGTAGAGACGGAACGGCAGGGTCGGGTCGGTTGGCGGGCTGTCCCGGCGATTCTCCGGGGTGGCGAAGGCGATACCGCCGGCGACGATGCTGGCCAGGGATTCGCTACGCACTTTCACACCGGACAGGTTGGCGTCGATGCTGATGCCGCTGGCGTTCCAGAAACGCGTATGTTTGCGTACCAGGTTGGCGTAGGTCGGCTCGATAAAGACTTTGATCTCCACCGTGTTCTGGTCTTCGGAGAGCAGGTAGCTTTTCACCTGCCCCACCTGGATCTGCTTGTAGAACACCGGGCTGCCGCGGTTCAGCGAACCCAGGCGATCCGCCTTGATAGTCACGTGCAGGCCCGGCTTGGCATCCGATAACGGCGGCTCTTCGGCCAGCGCCTTGAACTTGCGAGCAGGCTCGCCCTCTCCCGGGCTGATGGCGATGTAGTTGCCTGAAACCAGCGTCTCCAGCCCGGTGATCCCGGCCAGGGTCACGCTCGGCTTGACCAGCCAGAAGCGTGTGCTGCTCTTCAGGTATTGCTGGACGTCCTTGTTCATCTCGACAGTGGCAATCACCCCTCTGGTGTTGCCTTCGTCGTCCAGCGCCAGGGCCTTGACCTTGCCCACCGACATCCCTTTGTAGACCACCTCGGTCTTGTTGGCCTGGATGCCCTCGCCGCTTTCAAAGCGCACCTGGACCTCGATACCGGTCTGACTGTAGGCACGCCAGCCCAACCATCCGCCAATCAGCAACGCGATCAGGGGCAGGACCCAGATGGCCGACCAGTTCGAAGCCGGACGGGTTTTAGCTTTAGGCAAATCACTCATTGTCGTCGTCCGACTCCGTGTTATCCCAGATCAGTCGGGGATCAAAAGTTACTGCGGCGAGCATCGTCAGAATCACCACGCTGGCAAAGGCCACTGCACCGAGATTGGCCTCGATACTGGCAAGCCGACCGAAGTTCACCACCGCCACCAGGATGGCGATCACAAAGATATCCAGCATCGACCAACGGCCGATGAACTCGATAAAGCGGTACATCCAAATGCGTTGCCGCGCCGATAATGGCTGGTGGCGCTGGACCGAAAACAGCAACAGGGCAATCCCCACCAGCTTGAAGGTGGGCACCAGGATACTGGCGATGAATACCACCGCCGCAATCGGGATCATGCCGTGCTGCACCAGTACGATCACCCCCGACATGATGGTGCTGGGGTCACCCTGGCCGAGTGACGTGACCGTCATGATCGGCAGCACATTGGCCGGGATGTACAGGATCGCCGCGGTGATCAGCAGTGCCCAGGTACGCATGATGCTGTTGGGGCGACGAGCATGCACCAGGGCTCCGCAGCGAGTGCAGATCTGCTCATCGGTATCGGGTTCCTGCCGGTTCAGCTCGTGGCATTCATTACAGACCAGAATGCCCGCATCAATCGCCCGCATGCGCATCCTCCCCGGCCAGGGCATCCCATATCTGATGGGGCGACATGACCACCTCAAGCCACACCTGAACCAATAACAGGCTGACAAAACACACCAACCCCAGGCCGACCGTCATGGCAGCCAGGTCCGCCAGCTTGACGATGGCGACCAATACCCCCATCAGGTAGACCTCGAGCATGCCCCAGTCCCGCAAGTGGTGATAAATGCGGTACAGCAACAGGCCGTAACTGCGACCTATGTCCAGGCGAATGCTCAGGAGCACGAGCAACTGGCAGACCAGCTTGAGCAATGGAATACCCATGCTGCAGAGAAACACCACCACCGCCACGCCTTGCATATCGGTATTGAACAAACCGATAACGCCGCTCCACACGGTGTCCTCAGAGGATTGTCCGAGTAGATTGAGCTGCATGATGGGTAAAAAGTTCGCGGGGACATAGAGCAGTAGCGCGGCAATAACCAATGCCAAGCTGCGATCCACGACGTTATGGCGGTGTGCATATAGCTCGTAACCACAGCGGGGGCACTGGGCTTTTTCTCCGTGGGCCAACTCTGGCTTGCGCATCAGCAAGTCGCATTCGTGGCAGGCCACCAGATCGTCCAGCGGCAACTCCGACAGCCGGGGGGCGTCAACCGTATCTGACATACAAGGCTCTGGCTCTGAAAAGGCGTGAAGCTATTCTAGAGGTCCGTCCCGAAAATAACTGTGCAAAATTGTTTGGAGATAAGAACCGTTTTCCGCGCGCAAAAACAAAACCCCAACTGCTTTCGCAATTGGGGTTTCGGAATTTAATCTTGACGATGACCTACTCTCACATGGGGAAACCCCACACTACCATCGGCGATGCATCGTTTCACTTCTGAGTTCGGGATGGGATCAGGTGGTTCC
>Ga0213823_1000099_pt1 | contig 88771 bp, 56 predicted proteins | sample MC6MC0907MG_FD_179887 | JGI IMG/M metagenome (GOLD analysis project Ga0213823, IMG submission 179887) | Enriched soil aggregate microbial communities from Iowa State University, Ames, United States - MC6-MC0907-MG | ecosystem: Environmental > Terrestrial > Soil > Unclassified | place: USA: Iowa... | reverse complement strand
CGGCGCAGCCGTCGCTGGGCCAGACGGTGCGTTTATCCAGGCAGATCGTGGACTCAGGGTTTGCGGTTGCTCTGCAACCGATCGCAGCCTCGCGGGCTCGGCAGCGGCTACGTAGGCGCCGCGTTCCTGTAGCCGCTGGCGCAGCCTGCGATCGGCGGCGCAGCCGTCGCTGGGCCAGACGGTGCGTTTATCCAGGCAGATCGTGGACTCAGGGTTTGCGGTTGCTCTGCAACCGATCGCAGCCTCGCGGGCTCGGCAGCGGCTACGTAGGCGCCGCGTTCCTGTAGCCGCTGGCGCAGCCTGCGATCGACGGCGTAGCCGTCACTGGGCCAGACGGCGCGTTTCTTCAGGCAGATCGTGGACTCAGGGTTTGCGGTTGCTGCGTCGGAGTGCCGCCCAAACCGATCGCAGCCTCGCGGGCTCGGCAGCGGCTAGCAGCGGCTACATGGCTACGTGGCGTGTTCGGAGTATTCGACCTCCAGCGCGTCGAGCTGGTGATCGAAGCTTTTCAGGCGGGCGGTCCAGGTGTAGACCAGCACTTCGAAATCGCGGTTGATCACCGCGCCGCCCGGGGTTTCCGAGCGCGGGTCGCAGAAATCCAGTTGATAGCGTTCGCGGGCCATGGCGGCGGCGACATCGGACAGTTCGCGGGCGTTGTTCAGCCAGTGGCGACCGTCGGCGGCCTGTTTATCCAGCAGTACACACTGCTTTTTCAGGGCTTCGAGGCTTTTTTCCAGGGGGGTGCCGGTCAACTCGCCCATGACTTCCTGGAAGGTCCGCCCCGGCTGCCAATAACTGCCCCAGAAGTAACGGTCGAATACCGTCTCGACCCGGCGCAGGGCGACTTTGGTGTCCCAGATCGCGACCAGGGTCTTGCCCTGCTCCAGCTGCCTTTTCTTGATTTTCTGGGTCTGGAACGACGTCCAGGCCACGAAAACGATAGCGCTCACCGCAATCAGCGCGCTGGCGCTGTCGAGAAAGATCATGGCCTTGTCGATCTGGTGCGCCAGCATGACACCGTAGAAATAAGTCGCAGAAAGCAGCACCAGTGCGACGATGGCGCACCAGAAGCCGAGAGCATAAGGGTTTTTCATTATTGGAATCCCCATGACCATCACGTGCCTGACCGCTGGCCGAGCACTGGACGCAAGGTGCTCAGCCAACTGTTCAAAGCATAGCAACGGCCTCAGGGTTTGGCGGGGTTCGAGGCTTGCGTTCGTCCGCTTTCCCAGCCACCGCCCAGGGCCAGGAACAGGTCGATCTGACTCATCGCCACCTGGGTGTTGGCCGCGGCCAGCTGGGCCCGTACGTCGGTATAAGTGCGGGTCGCCTGCAGGTCGGCGAGGAACGACTCGCGGCCGGCCTGGAAGAAGCGATGGGTCTGGTCGGCGGCCTGGCGCGCCGACTGTTCGGCCTCGGCCAGGGCGTCGCGACGCTGCAACTGGGCACTGTATTGGGCCAGGCCGGTCTGGGTTTCGCGGATGGCGTTGAGCACCACCCCGTCGAAATGCGCCAGGGCGCCCTGGCTGGCGGCTTCGGCCTGGTGAATGCGTTCGCGGGCACCGTTGGCCGGTACCGTCCAGCTGATCAGCGGGCCGAAGCCCCAGCGGTTGGTGGAGGGTTTGCCGAGGTTGTCGACAATGCCCACGGTGCCGACGGTCGCGCCAATGCTGATGTCCGGGTACAGCGCGCCAGTGGCGACGCCGATATCGGCGGTGGCCGCGGCCAGGCGCCGTTCGGCCTGGCGCACGTCGGGGCGGCGCTTGAGCAGGGTCGCGCCGTCACCCACCGGCAACAATTGCGCAATATGCGGCAGCTCGGCACAGCTGTCGGTGCCGGCCGGCAACTGGTTCAGCGGCTTGGCCAGGAGCATCGACAAGCGGAACAGGCCGGCCTGGCGCGCCGCTTCATAGCGCGGCAGTTCGGCGCGTAGGGACTTGAACTGGGTCTGCGACCGGGTGACCTGGGTTTCGTCGCCACGCCCGGCGTCGCGCAGGCGCTGGATCAGCGCGGTGCTCTGGGCCTGCAGGTCCAGGGAGTGCTCGGCGATCTCGCGCTCTTCATTGGCCGCGCAAACCTGGGTGTAAGCCCGCACCACGTCGGCCACCAGGGTGATGCGCGCGGTGTCGGCCGCGGCCTGGGTGGCATCGGCGTTGGCCTGGGCGGCCTCGATGCCGCGCTGCAGGGTGCCGAACAGGTCGAACTGATAAGAGGTGCTGACGGACAGGTTACCGACGTTGGCCACCGGCACTTTCTCCGGCAGCAGGAAGGCTTCGCCGGACTCCTGCAGGCGCTCGACCCCGGCCTTGCCCCCTCCGCTCCAGCCGCCGGCCGCCTGGGCCTCGTCGACCTGGGCGCGGGCCCGCGCCAGGTTGGCCGCCGCGACCCGCAGATCGGTGTTGGAGGCCATGGCCTGCTGCACCAGCTGGTCCAGGCGCGGGTCCTGGTACAAGCGCCACCAGTCTGCCGGGACCGGCGCCGAGACCACCTTGTCGCTCGATCCGGCCAGCTCACCCTGTAAATCGCTGCGGTGCAACGCCGCGTCGTCCGGCAGGTGGTAGTCCGGGCCGACCATCTGACAGGCCGATAGCAGCAGGCCCAGGCCGGCCGTGGCTAAACGCAGGCCGCTGTTCATTGCCCCGGCCCCGACCGGATTGGCGCCTGATCGTCGATGATCGACACGGTGGCGGTGCGCCCGGCGATCATGCGGAAGTCTTCCGGCACCTCGTCGAAGGCAATCCGCACCGGAATCCGCTGGGCCAGGCGCACCCAGCTGAAGGCCGGGTTGACGTTGGGCAGCAGGTTGGTGCCGCTGCTGCGGTCGCGGTCCTCGATGCCGGCGACGATGCTTTCGACATGCCCGCGCAGCCGCGCGCGATCGCCGACCACGCGGATATCGACGCTCTGGCCGATATGAATGCCGTCGAGTTTGGTTTCCTCGAAATAACCATCGATGTGGAAGGAGTTGCTGTCCACCACCGACAACACCGGGCGCCCGGCGGTGACGAATTCCTGGGTGCGTGGCGCGCGGTCGTTGACATAGCCGTCCACCGGGCTGCGGATCACCGAACGGTCGAGATTCAGCTGGGCGCTGTCCACCGCCACCTGGGCCTCGGCCAGGGCCGACTGGGCGCGGGCCACGCGGGACTGGCTTTCTTCCAGCTGCTCGCGCGGCACCAGGTTGCCCAGGCCGAGGTTACGCCTGGCCTCGCGCTGGGCCTGGGCCAGGGTTTCCTGGCGGTCGGCCAGGGACGCCTTGGCCTGGCGCAGGGCCAGGCTGAAACGGTCCTGGTCGATGCTGAACAGCACCTGGCCGCGCTTGACCAGCTGGTTGTCGCGCACCTGCACCTGCTGGATCAGCCCGGAGACGTCCGGGGCGATCTGCACGATGTCGGCGCGGATATGCCCGTCCCGGGTCCAGGGCGCGAACATGTAGTACATCACCATGCGCCAGACCACCACGACCGCGAAGCTCACCACCAGCAACGTCAGGACCACACGGCCAATGGTCAATAAAGGTTTTTTCATGTCATCAGGTATCGACTGAGTGAGTCCACGGCGCCGAGCAGCAAAGCGTACAGACCAACGTTGAACAAAGCCCGGTGCCAGACCAGGCGATAAAAATGCAGGCGTGTCAGCAGCCCGTGGACCACCAGATACAAGCCATAGGTAAGGCCCATCAGCACCAGCAGCGTGGGCAGGAACACCCCGCTGATATCCAGGTCACCGATCATAAAGGCGCTCCATCGATGCCATGGGGCAGCGGTTCCTCAAGCTCGCCACCGCCGACGAATTCCACACCGGGCAGCAGGGCCAGGCGCAGGCCGCTGAGGGCATGCAGCAGGTGCAAACGGGTTTCGCGGTCGTCCTGGCTGTGGGCATCCAGGGTGCGACGGGCGCGGTCCAGGGTCATCAGCAGGCCGCTCGGCGCAGGCAGGCGTTCGCCGGCCTTGAGGCAAGCCTTGAAGTAGGCGCCGACCTCGGCCACCACCTGGCGCAACAGCACCTGCGCGTTGCCCTGGGCCCGCGGCGCATAGGCCAGCAGGTCCAGCAGGTTCAGGCCGACACGCACTTCGCGCAGGGCGCCGCCGGTGTCCTGGCCGGTCATGGCCAGGCGCGGCAGGTGCTGCATCAGGCGGTCGAGCATCTGCACCCCCAGATGGCGGTGTTCGGCCAGGTTGGCGGGCTCGGTCATGCCGACGATGTCCTGCCAGCTGAAGCGGGTCATGCGCTTGGCCGCCAGTTCCGAGCCGAACGGCCGGGCGACCAGGGTCCAGACAAAGGCGAACAGCAGGCCCATGGGCCCGGCCAGGTTGGAGTTGGCGAAGCTCAGGAAGTCGGCGTCGTAGGCGCCCTGGATGCTGATGAAGGACGAGGTGTTGACGATGGTCAGCAGCATGCCCAGGTAAAAGCGCGGCTGCACCGTGAGGGTGCCGACGCAGATGAACGGCACGGCGAAGGCCAGCACCAGCATCGGGAAATCGTGCAGGTTGGGCAGGATCAGGAACAGGTAGAGGCTGGCGAACAGCACCGACATCGCGGTCCAGAAGAAGAACCGGTAGATCTGCGGCGCCGGGTCGTCCATCGAGGCGAAGAAGCTGCAGGCCACCGCCGCGAGGATCACCGCGCTGCCGCCGTCGGTCCAGCCCAGAAGGATCCACAGCACCGAGGCGACGATGATCGCCAGGACGGTGGAGGCCACCGAATACAGCATCAGCCCGCGGTCGAGGAATGGCGTCAGGCGGCCCAGGCGCCAGTGGCGATAGACGGCGCGCCAGATGTCCTGGCTTTCGCACTGGATGGCGTGTTGCAGGCTGCGGCAGTCCTGCCACAAGTCGATCCACTCGCCAAGGCGGTACAGGGCGTTGGAAAACAGCAGTTGGCGCCGGTCATCGAGGGCTTCGGCGTCCGGTTGCAGCGCTTCGAGCTGGCCGCGCAGGGCCTGCCAGCGCTCGACCGAGGCGCCCTGGGCGGTGCTTTCCAGCCATTGCCCGGCCTGGGCCAGCAGCGGCGCGAACTGCTCCACCAGCTCCGGGGTGCGTCGCTCCAGGGCGTACAGGGCATCGTCCAGGGCGTCCACCACGGGCAGCAGGTGGATCATGCGCCCGCGCAGCTCCTTGGTATTGCGCACGGTCTGCGGGCGCGCGCCCTCATGGGGCAACTGGCCGATCATCAGCTCCAGGCTGTTGAAGGTGGCGACCATGGACGCGCGCAAGGCGCTGACTTCTTCGGGCTGCACGTTGCGGCTGAGAAAGCGCTGGCTATAGGTGGAGGCATCGGCGAACCATTTGCCCGCCGAATCGACGAACACCGGCGCCAGCCGCCGTGGCCAGAACATACTGCCGATCACGGCCGCGCAGACGATGCCGAGGAAGATCTCCTCGGTGCGGGCCTCCGCCACGTCCCACACCCCCAGCGGGTTATCCACCACCGGCAGGGCGATCAGCGGCAGGCTGTAGCCGGCCAGCATCAACGCATAGCTGTTGGCGGTGCGCAGGTGCAGGGAGAGGAACAGCAGGATCCCGGTCCACAGGGCGATGATCACCACCAGCAGATAGGGGCTTTGCACGAACATCGGCACGAACAGCACCGCCGCCGAGGCGCCGAGCAAGGTGCCGATCGCACGGTACAGCGCCTTGGAACTGGTGGGCCCGACGAACGGGCTGGAGACGATGTACACCGTGGCCATCGCCCAGTACGGACGCGGCATCTGCATGAGCATGGCGATGTACAGCGCGATCATCGACGCGGCAAAGGTGCGCACGCCGTAGAACCAGTCGCGCGCCGGCGGCACGCCGGTAAAGAATCCGCTCAAGAAGGCACCGCCGACGGCTGGGCAGCCGACTCGAAGGCGCGGATCACCTTCAGCGCCGTCTCAAGGTCCGCTGGTGTGATGCCTTCCAGCACCTCGCGACGCAGGCGCACCAGCTCGGCTTCCACCGACTGCACCAGCTCGCGGCCGGTGTCGGTCAGGCTCAGGCATTTGGCCCGGCGATCGTGGGGGTCCTCGGTACGGCAGGCGTAGCCGGCGCTGCACAGCTGGTCCAGCAGGCGCACCAGGGACGGGCTTTCCATCCCCGCCGCCTGCGCCACCGTCACCTGGCGCACGCCCTCGCCCAGGCGCCCGATCATCAGCAGGGGCACGGCGCAGGCTTCGGAGATTCCATAGTTGACCAGCGTGCTCTGGCAGATCCGCCGCCAATGTCGGGCGGCGACCACCATGCCACTGCTGATATTCATCTGGAGTGATTCGAGAGAGTCGGGCAAAAGAAGGTTCGCACACTGTTAGTTTGCTAACTATCAATGGTGCATGAGGGGGTTAAATCCAGTCAAGGTTTGAAACAATTTAGCGACCGATCGTCGCCGCGAGAAAACCTGGACCGGCTCAGGTACTGAAAATGTATATACTTGGTATATACGTTTTTGCAGGAACTGTCCCATGCCCAAACATGCCGTTTTCACGATGAAACTCGAAGCCGACTTGCGCGATCAGTTTATGGCCGAGGCCGAGGCCAGCCATCGCCCCGCATCGCAGATCGTCCGGGAAATGATGCGTCAGTTCGTGCAGGAACAACGGGAAGCCCGGGAGTACGAGGCCTTTCTGCAACAGAAGGTCGACACCGCACGCGCATCCATGACCGCTGGGCAAGGCATCGCCAACGATGACCTGGAAGCCACCTTCGCGGCCCGCAGGGCACAGGTAGCGCCCCGGCAATGAATGTGATCTGGACGCCGCAAGCCGCACAGGACCGCGCAGACATATGGGATTACCTGCATGACCTGAATCCGCAGGCGGCGCTGGACATGGACATACGCTTCAGCCAATCGGCTACGCAGCTGGTGCAACATCCTCAAGCCGGGCGCCCCGGATTGATCGCCGGCACCCGCGAACTGATCCCTCATCAAAGCTACCGCCTGGTCTATCAACTCCATCAGGATGCGGTGTGGATCCTGGCGCTGGTGCATACCGCGCGCCAATGGCCTCCAACCGAAGCCTGATAGCTCAAACACCCCGCCCCTTCCTCAACAACACATCCAGCTGATCCACCACTTCCGCCCAGTCGGCGTCGTCGAGGATCTCGTTGCGCAGGAAATCCGCCTGGCTGCTGGTCCAGAAGAAGGCATCCGCCAGGTGCAGTTCCGGCTTGAGCGGCGAATGGGTGGCGATGAAACGGTCGATGCCCTCGGGGTCGTCGGGCAGGCCGAGTTGTTTGAACAGGGCAGGCAGGCTGTGGGATGGGGATTCCATGGGGGCTCCTGAACGGGTTGGGTGTTGGTTGAACCACTGCTGCGCAGTCGATCGCGAACAAGCTCGCTTCTACAGAGAACAATCATCTTTGTAGGAGCGAGCTTGCTCGCGAAAGGTGGTTACATACGCCAACGGCGCTAGTAACTGACCTCGCACACCTCGGCATGAGGCACCATTTTCAGGTACTCGTCCATGCTCAGATGCACCAGGTTGTTGTGGTTGCCGGCTTCCAGGTAGATGTCTTTCTGCCGGGTCAGCAGCGGATCGATCACCACGTCCAGCCCATAGGATTCGCCCAGGGCCGGTACCGCGCCGCGTTCGCAATCGTTGAACAGATGCGCCAGGGTGCTTTCCCGGGTGATCTGCCATTCGTTGCTGCCGCGCACCTTGCTCAGGTCCAGGTGGCGGCTGGCCGGCAGCACGGCCATCAGGTAGTGGCCGTGACTGTCGTCGAGGATCACCGACTTGGCTACGCGCTCGGCGGGAACTCCCGCCACCCGAGCGGTCTCCAGGCTGCTCGACGAATGTGGATGAGCCACCACGTCAAAATCGCAATGCGCCTGTTCCAGGCTGCGTTGCACGGTTCTTGCCATACGCATGATGCACCTCGGTGTCCTGAACGGCTTTGCAGGACTATGGGTTAACGACTGTCACTCCCTTCACAAAGTCTAGGCCGCGCCGCCCTCACCCACTGACGAACTTCCGAACGGCACGCGAGCAAGAGGGCTGCTCAAAATTTGCTCAATCCCACGCTCTACTAGACTCAAGGACAAGGCCAGCGAACGGCTGGCAACCGAGGCACATGACTCTCCAGGAGGGTCGGATGAACGAGCGTGGGTGGCGGGCGACACTGAAAGGGCTGCTGCTGGGTGTGCTGATCGGCCTGCCGACCGGGCACGCCCAGGCCGTGAAGCCAGTGGTGGTGCTCACCGTCAACGATGTGATCAGCCCCGCCAGCGCCGACTACGTGGTGCGCGGCCTGGACAAGGCCGCCGACGAGCACGCCCAACTGGTGGTGCTGGGCATTGACACCCCGGGCGGCCTCGACACCTCGATGCGCTCGATCATCAAGGCGATCCTCGCCAGCCCGGTGCCGGTGGCCAGCTACGTCGCCCCCAGCGGCGCCCGCGCCGCCAGCGCCGGCACCTACATCCTGTATGCCAGCCACATCGCCGCCATGGCCCCGGGCACCAACCTCGGGGCCGCCACCCCGGTGCGGGTCGGCATGCCGGGGCAGCCCGACCCGGGCGGCAACCCGCCCGCCGCGCCACGCTCGGACAAGAACCCGGAGCCGGACACCGACACCCTCAGCCACAAACAGATCAACGACGCCGCGGCCTATATCCGTGGCCTGGCGCAATTGCGCGGACGCAACGCCGAATGGGCGGAACAGGCCGTGCGCGAGGCCGTCAGCCTGCCGGCCCAGGAAGCCTTGAAGCTGAAGGTGGTCGACTATGTCGCCGATGACCTGAGCGGCCTGCTCAGGCAACTCGACGGCAAGTTCCTCATCGCCGCTGGCCAGGCGGTGCAGCTGCATACCCTGGGGGCGGCGGTGATCCATCACGACCCGGACTGGCGCACCCAGCTGCTGTCGGTCATCACCCACCCCAGCGTGGCGCTGATCCTGATGATGATCGGCATCTACGGGCTGTTCTTCGAGTTCGTCAACCCGGGCACCGCGGTGCCCGGCGTGCTCGGCGGCATCTGCCTGCTGCTCGGTTTGTACGCCTTGCAACTGCTGCCGGTGAACTACGCCGGCGTGGCCCTGATCCTGCTGGGCATCGCCTTCATGGTCGCCGAAGCCTTTCTACCGACCTTCGGCGTCATCGGTTTCGGCGGCATCGTCTCCTTTGTCGTCGGCGCGGTGATCCTGATGGACACCGATGTCCCGGGCTATGGCATTCCCCTGCCGCTCATCGTCGGCCTGGCGGTGGTCAGCGCGCTGCTCCTGGCGACGCTGGCGAGCATGGCGCTGCGCGCGCGACAGCGCCAGCAGGTGGCCGGCGACGCGGGGCTGGTGGGCAGTGTCACGGCGATCACCGCGGTGCAAACGGGCAACCCTTACAACGGCTGGGTGCTGTTGCAGGGCGAACACTGGCAGGTCCTGAGCGCAACGCCGCTGCAAACCGGACAACAGGTACGGGTGGTGGCGCGCAAGGGGCTGCTTCTGGAAGTGACGACGGCCGAGGCCGCGCCGCGAGGAGGATGAAATGGGTCTGGAATTGGGTTTTGGCGCGCTGCTGGCGCTGCTGTTGGCGCTGGCGGTCTCGACGTTTCGCATCCTGCGCGAATACGAGCGCGGAGTGGTGTTCCAGCTCGGGCGCTTCTGGAGGGTCAAGGGGCCGGGGCTGGTCCTGCTGATTCCGGTCGTCCAGCAGATGGTCCGCGTCGACCTGCGCACCGTGGTACTCGACGTGCCGCCGCAGGATGTGATCACCCGCGACAACGTCTCGGTCAAGGTCAACGCCGTGCTGTATTTCCGCGTGCTGGACTCGCAGAAGGCGATCATCCAGGTCGAGGATTTCCTCATGGCCACCAGCCAACTGGCCCAGACCACCCTGCGCGCAGTGCTGGGCAAGCACGAGCTGGACGAACTGCTGGCCGAGCGCGAACGCCTGAACGCCGATATCCAGCAGGTGCTGGACGCCCAGACCGACGCCTGGGGCATCAAGGTGGCGAACGTCGAGATCAAGCATGTCGACCTCAACGAATCGATGATCCGCGCCATCGCCAAACAGGCCGAAGCCGAGCGCGAACGCCGGGCCAAGGTGATCCACGCCGAAGGCGAATTGCAGGCCTCGGAAAAACTCATGCAGGCCGCCGAAATGCTCGGCCGCCAGCCCGGCGCCATGCAGCTGCGCTACATGCAGACCCTGGGCGCGATTGCCGGCGACAAGAGCTCGACCATCGTTTTCCCGCTGCCCATCGAATTCCTCAAGGGCATGGCGGACTTGTCGCCGAAGAGCTGAAACGCGTTTGCGGTACTGCGCTGGCCGCCCTGCTGCGCCACTGTTCCAGCGCCGCGTAAGGCGCCTGCACCCATTGCTCCAGCTGCTCCCGCAGCCGCGCTGAAGCCTGTTGCTGCTTGCCCTGGCGATCATCGACGAAGGCCTGCGCCGGCTGCTTGGCATGCTGGCCGATACGGGCGAAGGCCGCCCGGCGTTGCTCGGCGCCCAGGCCGAAAAAATCGCCCAGGTGGCCGTCCATGGCGGCGGGCAGTTCGCTGTAGTTCAGCGCCAGGCCATGGTGTTCGCGGCAGTGTTCCAACCCCAGCTGCAACAAACGCCCCAGACGCCGGGCGATCCAGCTTTCCCGGTCCAGGAAAGGCTCGCCGTCGTCCAGCGCGCTGGGCCCGATCAGGCCCGGCGTCATGTGCATGCCGGCCCGGCGCAGATGCGACACGGCGATTTCCAGCGGGTCGCGATACACAAACAGCCACGGCGTATCGGCGAAGCACTGGCGCAGCAGCGGCAGCTCACCGATGTTCCAGGCATCGAGCTTGATCACCAACCGCTGCTCAGTACCACGGCGTACCTGCCCATAGGCCGACACCAGGCCCACAAGCGCGGCAGCCCGCTCCTGTGGCGCCAGCGAGCCGCGCAGCAAGGCATCCAGCGCCGGCGGTTCGGACACCACGATATGGTCGTCCAGGCAGGCCAGCATCTGGCTGAGCAGGGTCGAGCCGCAGCGCGAGGCATGAAAGATAAAGGCGCTGGGAGCCAGGCCCGGGCTGCGTTGGCGCCATTCGGTCAGGGCAGACAAAGGCGTCTGGCGGCGGAACGCCTGATTGAACGGCAGGCGCAGGGCCTCTTCGACCGCCTCGCGGAAAAACGGCTGCGACAGCGGCCTGTCGCCGAACCAGCACCAGTCGACCCGCCATTCGTCACCCGGCTGCCAGAGACGGATCGGCAACCAGCCGTGCAGGTTCAGGCCATCCATTGTTCATTCCACAGACGCCGCCCCTGGCGCATGGCCGAACGCAGGTCTTCGCGGGTGAACGCCAGGCCACGCTCGGCCGCCAGGGCCAGGGTGCGCTCGATGAAGGTTTCGCTATCGGTCAGCGCCTGCAAGGCCTGGCACAGCGCGGCGTCCTCTTCAAGCAGTCGGCAAAACCGCGCGAAGTCCAGGGCGGCGCGGCCCAGGCCAGGTGCCGGGGTGGTCGGCGCGCCGTCGGCAATCGCCTGTTCCAGCCAAGGGTCGGGGCGACAGTCGAGTACCAGATGAATACGTGCCTGAGTGTCGTAGTTATCCACCCGATGCGGGCGCGACAGGTCGAGAAACCAGCACTCTCCCGCCAGCATCGGCATGCGCTGCCCGTCGAGCAGGAAATCCACCCGCGGCGGGCTGAGCAGGGGGATATGCAGGCGCAGGTCGGCGTCCGGGCCGCCCAGGTCGTAGTCGTGGTGTTCATGGATGCGCGCCCCCGGCCCCAACCGCAGCAGGCGCGCCGAGACGATCCGCAAGGGCAGCTGCCGCAATGCCTGTTGCCAGTCCGGGTCCTGCCGCCAAGGCTCGCGCTGCACCGGCAGGCCCTTGCCCGGCGCCAGCTCGGAGGGCGCGTCAAGCGCCGAGATCAAGGCCACGCCGCTCCAGTCGCCCTCGTAATAATCGCCGTTGAAGTGGCCCTGCCAGGTGCTCGCGTCGATTCGCGCCAGGGCGCGCAACAGCCGCGGCAGGTCCACGCTGACGGGCAGGCGGGCGAACGCCGGACGGCTCATGAGGCCGGCAGCACCTTGCGCTCGACCAGCCAGCCGAACAATTGCCCCAGGCAGTCCTCGACCGACTGAGCGCCGGTATCCAGTTCCAGCGCCGCCCGTGGCGGCTCGTAGGGCGCCGAGATACCGGTGAACCCCGGCAACTCGCCGCTGCGGGCGCGGGCGTAATGGCCCTTGGGGTCGCGCTGCTCGCAGACCGCCAGCGAGGCGCTGCACCAGACTTCCAGGTAGTCCTCGCCCAGGCGCCGGGCGAACAGCTCGCGCTGCTCGATCAGCGGGGCGATCATCGCCAGGATCACGATCTGCCCGTTGTCCACCAGCAGGGCCGCCAGCTCGCTGGCGCGGCGGATATTTTCCCGGCGGTCGGCCTCGGCGAACCCCAGGTCGCGGTTCAGGCCACCGCGCAAGGCATCGCCGTCCAGCACCAGGCTCTGCCGACCGTGCTGGAACAGCCCGGCCTGCAGCGCCTGGGCCAGGGTCGACTTGCCCGCCGCCGGCAGGCCGGTCAACAGGATCGCCACACCGCGATGGCCATTGCGCGCCTCGCGCTGAGCGCGGCTGACGCTGGCCTGGGGGGCCTGCAGGTTATTGTCTTTGGGCATGGGCCACCGGCGTGCTGATGTTGCCCGCCGCCCAATCGGCCTCGCGGCTGGCCAGCGCCGTGGCGATGGACTGCACCTGGGTCGATTGCACCTCGTCGGGCAGCGGGTCGAGGCCGGCGCTGGCGAAGATCTGCCCGTAGGCGTTGCGCAGGTCGGCATAGGCCAGGTCGCGCCGCAGGTCCGCCTGCAAGGTGTTCAGCTCGCCCTGGATCAGGTCCAGTTCGCCGATGCTGTTGGCCTGGTAGCGGTTGCGCAGCTGGCCGACGATCTGCCCGTCGATGTCCGCCAGTTCCTGGCTGGTCTTGAACTGGCGCAATGCATCGCGGTAGTTGGCGTTGGCCACGTAGACCTGGGCCAGCACGGCAATCGACATGGCCTGGCGGCGCGCCGCGGCGACATCTTCACCGGCCTTGGCAGTGTCGATGGCCGCCGGCGCGGACAGCACATTGAACAGGTTCCAGGTGACCTTCACCCCGTAGTCGGCCCACTTGTCGTTGACCAGGAACGAGTTGCTGTCGTAATGCCCGCCGGCAGAGAACTCCAGGCCCGGCAGCAGGCGCAGCATGGCCTTGCGGGTTTCCGCGGCGCTGATGCGGCTCTGGTAATCCTGCTCGCGCAGTTCCGGGCGGCTGGTCAGGGCCTCGTGCTCGAGGCGGGCCATATCGACCTTGAGTTCCGGCACCGGGTAATCGTCGCTGGTCGCCAGGGTCAGGTGGGTGGTCATCGGCAGGTTGATCAGGGTCGCCAGCTCGGTCTTGGCCAGGGACAACGCCCGGCGCTGCTCCTCCAGCTGGCGCGTGGCCTCGATCAGCGAGCGCTGGTAGGCCAGGGCCTGCACCGGGTCGCCGATGCGTTGCTGGCTCATGCTCTGGCTGTTGTCGCGGGCCTGCTCGACCCGGCCCATGAGGCTGTCGATCTGCTTGAGCAGGCGTTCGGCCGCCACCGCCCGCCAATAGGCCGAGCGCACGTCCTGGACGATGGTGTTGATCACCTTGCGCCGGCGCTCCTGGACGATCAGCCGCTGGTCGCCCTGCTGCTTGGCGTTGATGTAGCTGACGCCGAAGTCCAGCACGTTCCAGACCATGGTCAGGTCGGCCACCCTGCGGTCCCGGTCCTGGGAGGTCGAAGGTTCCAGGGACTGGGTGCCGGTCTCCACGCTCTGGCTGCTGGAGGCACTGACGTTGTTGCGCCCCACGTAGCCGGCGGAGAGGGCCATGCGCGGCAGCATGTCGAAACTGGCGAGGTCCAGCTGGCGCTTGGCCAGGGCCTCTTCCATGATTTTCAAGCGGCCTTCGAGGTTGTACTTCACCGCCCGGGCCATGGCCTGGTGCAAGGTCAGCGGGCCGCTCAGCGGTTCCTGGTCCTTGTACATGCTGTGCAGGTCGCTCCTGGCGCGCTGCTCACTGGCACTGCGTTCGATCGGTTTACTGCTGACGGCACAACCGCTGACCATCAGCGCCAACAAGCTGACCCCGAACAACTTCTGACTTTTATTCATCCTTGTCTCGCCCCTGGGTGCCGCATCGTATTTATGTAGTGTTTCAGGCCTGCATTGCGCTGATGCCGGCCTGTTCGAACGCCTTGGCCAGATCGCGGATCGGCCGTTGTTCTGTGTCTTGCATCACTTGCAATTGTTGGGTCAACGACGGTGCCCCGAACACCCCGCGCCCGCCCTGGGAAAGATCGCCGGCCTTGGGCTTGTCGCCGAAAGACTTCAGAAAACCGCCATCCTCGGCGGAGTCCTGGTCGAACAGCAGCGACAGCGTGCTTTGGCTGAACACCCCGCCATCGCCGCCACCAAAACCCAGGAAACCATGGCCATTGCCATCGCCCCCGGCATCGCTGCTGCCGAATACCTGGGCAATGAAGCTCGGCGCCAGGGCCCCGCGATTGATGAAAATGTCCCCCAGCGGCCGGATGCCATCGCCCAGCACCCGCTGCTCGAACAACGGCGCGAAGGCCAGTGGCGAAGCCAGGTCGCCAGCGGGTGGCGTGGTGACCGTGGGTTGCAGCGGCACATAAGGCGGCAGCGGCGGAACCACCGGGTCGCTCGAACGGAATTCCGGATCGCCCACCGGCAGCTCCGTGGGTGGGTTGGCCGCCAGCACGGTGTTGATCGCGTAGTTGTTGGAGTCGGTGCTGCCAGTGCCGGTATTGCCGAAGGAGTCGCTGACCCCGCTGTTATTCAGGGTGATCAGGTTGCTGGTATCGCTGATGTTGGCGGTTGGCATCAGGGTCGCGGTCCAGGTCCGGCCGCCGTCGCTGCTGCCCAGGGCGCTCAGGGTGCCGTTGGCCACCGTCAGGTCCGAGTTGGTGAAACCGCTCACCGCTTCGCTGAAGGTGATGGTCACGCCGCTGGTCTGGCCCACGCCGAGGCTGCTGTTGGCGACCACGATGGTGGCGGTCGGCCGCTGGGTATCGATCAGGTAATTGTTCGAATCCGTGCTGCCCAGCCCGGTATTGCCCGAGGCGTCGCTGACCCCGCTGTTGTTGAGGGTGATCAGGTTGGTCGTATCGCTGAGGTTGGTGTTCGGGGTGAAGGTCGCGGTCCAGGTGATGCCGCCATCGCTGCTGCTGAGCGCGCTCAAAGTACCGTTGGCCACCGTCAGGTCACTGTTGTCGAAGCCGCTCACCGCCTTGCTGAAGGTGATGGTCACCAGGGACGTATCGCCCACGGCCAGCATCGGGTTGGCGACCACCACGGTAGCGGTGGGGCGCACGGTGTCGATGACGTAGTTGGCCGAGTCGGTGGTGCCACTGCCGGTGTTGCCGACGGCGTCTATCACTCCGGCATTGTTCAGGGTGATCTGATTGCTGCTGTCGCTGATGTTGATGGCCGGGGTAAAGGTCGCGGTCCAGGTCACCCCGCCATCGCTGCTGCTCAGGGACCCCAGGGTACCGTTGGCCACTGTCAGGTCCGAGTTGGTGAAGCCGCTGATCGCCTCGCTGAAGGTGATGGTGACCGTGGTGGTTTCGCCCGCTTTCAGGGCCGTGTCGGCCAGCACGATGGTGGCGGTCGGCCGCCCGGTGTCGATGATGAAATTGTTCGAGTCGGTGCTGCCGCTGCCGGCATTGCCCGCCGCGTCACTGACCCCGCTGTTGTTGAGGCTGATCAGGTTGGTCGCATCGCTGACGTTGACGTTCGGGGTGAAGGTCGCGGTCCAGGTGATGCCACCGTCGCTGCTGCTGACCGCGCTCAGGGTGCCGTTGCTCACCGTCAGGTCGCTGTTGTCGAAGCCGCTCACCGCCTCGCTGAAGGTGATGGTCACCAGGCTGGTTTCACCGATCGGCAGGATCGGGTTGGCTACCACTATGGTGGCGGTTGGGCGAGCCGTGTCGATGACATAGTTGTTCGAATCGGTGGTGCCGCTGCCCGTATTACCCGAGACATTGATCACGCCGCTGTTGTTCAGGGTGATGACGTTGCTGGTATCGCCGACACCTACAGTCGGCGTGAAGGTAGCGGTCCAGGTGACTCCGCCATCGCTGCTGCTCACCGCGCTCAAGGTCCCGTTGGCCACCGTCAGGTCGCTGTTGTCGAAGCCGCTGACCGCCTCGCTGAAGGTGATGGTCACCAGCGAGGTTTCGCCAGCCTTCAGGGCCGTGTCGGCGATCACGAGGGTGGCCGTCGGCACTACGGTTTCGATGCTGTAGTTGGCTGAGTTGGTGGTCCCGGTACCGCTGTTGCCGGCCACGTCGGTGAAACCGGCGTTGTTCAGGGTGATCAGGTTGCTCAGGTCGGTGATACCGGCCGTCGGGGTGAAGGTGGCGGTCCAGGTGAGACCGCCGTTGCTGCTGCTCACTGCGCTCAAGGTCCCGTTGGCCACCGTCAGGTCGCTGTTGTCGAAACCGCTCACTGCTTCACTGAAGGTGATGGTCACCAGCGAGGTTTCGCCGGCCTTGAGGGTCGAGTCGGAGAGGACGATGGTGGCGGTCGGGCGCAGGCTGTCGATGGCGTAGTTGTTGGAGTCGGTGGTGCCACTGCCGGCGTTGCCCGTCCCATCCGTAATACCGGTGTTATCCAGGGTAATCAGGTTGCTGCTGTCGCTGATACTGGCAGTCGGGGTGAGGGTCGCCGTGTAGGTGATGTTGTCGCTGGTGCCCAAGCCGCTCAGCGAACCGTTGGCCACGGTCAGGTCGGCCAGGGTGAAGCCGGTCACCGCCTCGCTGAAGGTGATGGTCACGGTACTGGTCTGGCCCACGCCCAGGGCGCTGTCGGCGACCACGATGGTCGCCGTCGGACGCACGGTGTCGATCGCGTAGTTGTTGGAATCGGTGGTGCCGCTGCCGGCGTTGCCGGAGGCGTTGGTCACCCCGCTGTTATCCAGGGTGATGACATTGCTGGTGTCAGTGATGCTCGACGTCGGGGTGAAGGTGGCGGTCCAGGTGACCCCGCCATCGCTGCTGCTCACCGCGCTCAAAGTGCCGTTGGCGACGGTCAGGTCGGCGTTGCTGAAGCCGCTCACTGCCTCATTGAAGGTGATGGTCACCAGCGAGGTCTCAGCGATCTTCAGGTTGTCATCCGCCACCACGATGGTCGCGGTCGGCAGGACGGTGTCGATGCTGTAGTTGCCGGAGTTGGTGGTACCGCTACCGGCGTTGCCCGCCAGGTCGCTGACCCCGGTGTTGTTCAGGGTGATGACATTGCTCGCGTCGGCGATGCCTGCCGTTGGGGTGAAGGTGGCGGTCCAGGTGAGACCGCCATCGCTGCTGCTCACCGCGGTCAGGGTGCCGTTGGCGATGCTCAGGTCGGCGTTGGTGAAACCGCTCACCGCCTCGCTGAAAGTGATGGTCACCAGCGAGGTTTCGCCGGCCTTGAGGGTTGTGTCGGCAAGGACGATGGTCGCGGTCGGACGCAGGCTGTCGACCGCATAGTTGTTGGAATCGGTGGTGCCGCTGCCGGTATTGCCCGCCCCATCCGTAATGCCGGTGTTGTCCAGGGTGATCAGGTTGGTCGAATCGGTGATGCTGGCGGTCGGGGTGAGGGTCGCCGTGTAGGTGATGTTGTCGCTGGTGCTCAAGCCGCTCAACGTACCGTTGGCCACGGTCAGGTCGGCCAGGGTGAAGCCGGTCACCGCCTCGCTGAAGGTGATGGTCACCAGCGAGGTCTGGCCCACGCCCAGGGCACTGTCGGCGACCACGATGGTCGCGGTCGGGCGCACGGTGTCGATGGCGTAGTTGTTGGAGTCGGTGGTGCCGCTACCGGCGTTGCCGGAGGCGTTGGTCACGCCGCTGTTGTTCAAGGTAATGAGGTTAGTGGTATCGGTGATGCTTGAGGTCGGGGTGAAGGTGGCGGTCCAGGTGATGCCACCGTCGCTGCTGCTCACCGCACCCAAGGTACCGTTGGCCACCGTCAGGTCGCTGTTGTCGAAACCGCTCACCGCCTCGCTGAAGGTGATGGTCACCAGTGAGGTTTCACCGATCCTCAAGGCGTTGTCCGCCACCACTATGGTCGCGGTCGGCAGGACGGTGTCGATGCTGTAGTTGTTGGAGTTGGTGGTGCCACTGCCGGTGTTGCCGGCCAGGTCGCTAACCCCGGTGTTGTTCAGGGTGATCAGGTTACTGGCATCGGCGACACCGACAGTCGGGGTGAAGGTAGCGGTCCAGGTGATGCCGCCATCGCCGCTGCTCACCGCGGTCAGGGTGCCGTTGGCGATGCTCAGGTCGGCGTTGGTAAAACCGCTGACTACTTCGCTGAAAGTGATGGTCACCAGCGAGGTTTCACCGGCGCTGAGAGCACTGTCGGCGACCACGATGATCGCGGTCGGCCGCACCGTATCGATCGCATAGTTGTTGGAGTCGGTGGTGCCGCTGCCGGCGTTGCCGGACAGGTCGGCGATGCCGGTGTTGTCCAGGGTGATCAGGTTGCTGGTGTCGCTGATGCTGGCGCTCGGGGTAAAAGTGGCGGTCCAGGTGATGCCGCCATCGCTGCTGCTCACTGCCGTCAACGTGCCGTTGGCGATGCTCAGGTCGGCGTTGGTGAAGCCGCTCACCGCTTCGCTGAAGGTGATGGTCACCAGCGAGGTTTCGCCGATCCTCAGCGCGCTGTCGGCGACCACAATGGTCGCGGTCGGCCGCACCGTGTCGATGGCGTAGTTGTTGGAATTGGAGCTGCCCTGGCCCAGGTTGCCCACGCTGTTCTGGACGCCGGTGTTGTCCAGGGTGATCACGTTAGTGGCATCGGTGATGCTGGTGCTCGGGGTGAAGGTCGCGGTCCAGGTAATGCCGCCATCGCTGCTGCTCACCGCGCTCAGGGTGCCGTTGGCGACGGTCAGGTCGGCGTTGGTGAAACCCGTCACCGCCTCGGAAAAGGTGATGGTCACCAGCGAGGTCTCACCGATCCTCAGGGCATTGTCGGCCACCACTATGGTCGCCGTCGGATGCGCGGTATTGATCACGTAGTTGCCCGAGTCCGTGGTGCCGCTACCGGTGTTGCCGGCCAGGTCGGCGATGCCGGTGTTGTTCAGGGTGATCAGGTTGCTGCTATCGCTGATGCCATCGGTCGGGGTAAAGGTCGCGGTCCAGGTGATGCCGCCGTCGCTGCTGCTCACCGCGCTCAAGGTGCCGTTGGCGATGCTCAGGTCGGCGTTGGTGAAGCCGCTCACCGCTTCGCTGAAGGTGATGGTCACCAGGGAAGTTTCGCCGGCGGTGAGGGTGCTGTCGGCGACCACGATGGTCGCGGTCGGGCGCACGGTGTCGATCGCATAGTTGTTGGAATCGGTGGTGCCGCTGCCGGCGTTACCGGCCAGGTCGGCGATGCCGGTATTGTCCAGGGTGATCAGGTTGCTGGTGTCGGTGATGCTGGCGCTCGGGGTGAAAGTGCCGGTCCAGGTGATGCCGCCGTCGCTGCTGCTCACCGCGCTCAGGGTGCCGTTGGCGATGCTCAGGTCGGCGTTGGTGAAACCGCTGACCGCCTCGCTGAAGGTGATGGTCACCAGCGAGGTTTCGCCGACCCTCAAGGCGTTGTCCGCGACCACTATGGTCGCGGTCGGCCGTGCGGTATCGATCGCATAGTTATTGGAGTCGGTGGTGCCGACCCCGGCGGTGCCCAGGCCATTGATGACCCCGGTGTTATCCAGGGTGATGACGTTACTGGTATCAGTGATGCTCGACGTCGGGGTGAAGGTGGCGGTCCAGGTGATGCCACCGTCGCTGCTGCTCACCGCGGTCAGGGTGCCATTGGCGACGGTCAGGTCGGCGTTGGTGAAGCCGGTCACCGACTCGCTGAAGGTGATGGTCACCAGCGAGGTCTCGCCGACTTTCAGCGCGGTGTCCGCCACCACTATGGTCGCGGTGGGCGGTGGTGCATAGGCGGTATTGAGGTTGCCGCCGTCGTTGTAGATGGTTGCCACCGACGTCGGCGAAGTACCGGTGCTGCCACCGCCCAGCGCTACGCCACCGGCGCCACTGGCCGCCGCGTTGCCGCTCAGGGCGGCGAAGTTGGCCGCGGTGATCAGGAAGGTGCCCTTGTTCCAGACCGCGCCGACGCCGCGGCCGCCAATCCCGCCATTGCTGGCGTTGCTGCCTTGGCCGCCACCACCGCCACCGCCGCCGCCCGCGCCAATGTTGTTGCTGATGGTCGAGGTGCCTATAACGGTGATGGTGCCGCTGGAGGCGTTGTAGATCCCGCCGGCGGCATTGCCGCCCGCGCCGCCGACCTTGTCCCAACCCGCGCCGCCGCCACCGCCGCCGATGGAAATCGTGCCGTTGGTGGCCGTGGCGCCGTTGCCGCCGTTGCTGTAGTAGGACACGCCCAGACCGCCCGCGCCGCCGGTGCTGGTACCGCCGCGACCACCCATGTGGGTGGCGTCGTAGCCACCGCCATAACCGCCCACGCCACCGCCGCCAGCCTGGCCGCCCAGCGTGCCGGTGCCGGGGCCGGCGGAACCACCGTGGCCGCCACCCTGGCCACCCAGCCCGCCGCCGCCACCACCGCCACCGCCGTAGAACGCGCCGGTGACACCGCCGCCACCGCCGCCGCCCGAGGCCGCGTTGGAGGTCACGGTGACGTTGTTGAGGGTGAGGTTGCCGGCATTGAAAATCCCCCCGGCCATGGCGCCGGTCGCACCGTACCCGCCATTGCCGCCGTTACCCGAGACCAGGCCCCGGGTGATCACCAGGCCGTCGAGGGTCACGGTACTGCCCGCGCTGACTTCGATGACGCGGGTGCGGTACTGGCCGTCGAGGATCACGTCCGCCGCGCCGTCGTTGTTCAGGTCGCCGTCGATGGTCACGTTCTTGTTGACCAGCAGTTCGGAGGTCAGCTGCACCGTCATGCCGCTGCTGAAAGTGACGATGTCGCCGTTCTGCGCCGACGCCAGCGCCGCCCGCAACGAACCCACGCCGGTGTTGGCGTTGTTGGTGGCGGTCCAGGTCGCCAGCCCCCACTGATAATCCTGCATGGCCTGGGTGGACAGCACGTTGGCGCTTTCGATGGTGCCGGTGGCGATCTCCAGTTCCCAGTCGCCCCCCAGGCCGGTGCGGTCGCTGGAGGCGGCCACGTCGCGACCGGTGAATTGCGCCAGCGAGTCGACGAAACTCAGGCCGCGTTCGCCCTCGGCGGTGTAGCAGCCGTAGATCAGGATATCGCCGCCGGCGTTCATGTCCTGGCCGATATCCGCCAGCACCGCGCTGCGCGCCTGGACGTTGTCAGCCGAGAGGTAACTGTTGCCCAGCCACAGGTCGCCGGCATTGCCGTGGGCGATGATCTGCACCGAACTGACGCCCTGGTGTTGGCCCAGGTAATCGGCGATCTGCTGCAGGCCATCCTGGTTCGCCCCCAGTTGCACCACCTGGGTGCCGGGCGCCAGGCCCTGGAGCAGACTGTCGGCGTCCTTGACCCGCGAGTCGACGAACACCACCGTCAGCCCCGGCACCGCGGCCGGGGCCGCGGCAGGCGCGGCATCGGCCTGGCCGTGGGTGTCCTGGCTGACGCTCGGTTGATCGGCGGCGGTCGGCGTCTTGGCCACGTCCGTAGTGGTGTGGCTGTCCGGCTGGGCGACATCGGCCACCGTCGCCGCCACCGCACCGTCGAACAGCATGCGTGGCTCCAGCGGCATGATCATCGGAGAGGCCAGGGCATGCGCCCGCCCGGTGGCCCGCTGATTGACCCGCGACTTGCCTTTGCTCCACCACATGATGCTCACCCGGACTCGAACGTGCTGAAAGGTGCAAATGAAAACCGCGGTCAACGGACCGCGGCGTCGGATTTCATGCGAATGACATTGGCGGCGCTGGATGCCCCGTCTTTCCAGAAGGACAGCTCCGCATACTTCTCGAACAGGTCCGGCGGCAGGATGGTGCGCCGCGACTGCAGCGCCACCCGCGCCTTGACCTTGTGCAGGCCCGCGACCCCCAGCGCCTGGTCGAACTCGGGCGCGTCGTAGGCCAGGCTGTCGAAATCGTGTTCGAACCAGGGTTCGTCGATAAAGTCGTAGATCAGCCGCATCACCCGCTCCGGGGCCTGGCTCAGCAGGTCGTAGTCGACGATCAGCAGCGAATCGGCGTTTTCGCCGTAATAGGCTTCTTTCAAGGCGGTCCAGGCATACCCCACCAGCCGGTTGTGCTGGGCCAGGGTTTCGCAGCGGCTGTAGACCGAGTTGCGCTCGACCGCATCGCCGAACAGCTTGGTGTTTTCGAAGGGGTTGGCCCGGTACAGCCGTTCCAGGCTGTCCATGACCCAGGCGACATTGCGCACACAGGCGATGGTCCTGGCCTTGGGAAACAGGTCCTTCAAGGCCGGCAGGCGCGCGCACCATTGGCGATTGGTGTCGAAGACGACGGGTTTGTCGGCCTTGTCGGCGTAGTAAGAGTCGAACAGCCCGCGCAGCAGGCGGCGGCGCATGTCGATGTCGATGACCGCGCCGAATTCGCTGCCGGCGCTGCATTGTTCGAGGATGCCGCTGAACAGCGCCCCCACCGGGCTGGTCATGCCGGCGTGAAAGCGCGGGTTCTGCAGCAGGATGGCCGACAGCAGGGTCGACCCTGAGCGCGGTAAACCGGAGATAAAGTGGAACTGCGGCAATCCCTTCACCCTAGCTATAAGTCCATTTGTAGGAAAAAGCGTAGTGCAAGGTCAGAAAACCAACAGTGGTGCTTTGATATCAATTCGAAGCAAAAACCATAAAAAACGTGTGCTTTAAAAACACCCGCCGCTCTGGGACTGAACGTGAACCGATTAAGCCACTGCTGGCCCTGAATTCTGCCTTTCGTCCATCGGCCGGTTCACAAGCCGATCTTTTGCGCCAAACCGCCCAAGGCCGCTATCCCGCAGGTTTCCCAGCCTGGGCGCACAGTGCTTGCAGCGACGCCTGGCCCTGCGCCACGCCGCATATCACCAGCAACCGCGCCGTGACCCCGCCGGCGGTGAATTCGCCGGCTTTTCGCCATTGCGCCGGCAGCGGGGCGAATTCGTCGGGTTGCTCGGCCGTACCGATCAGCCAGACGCGACCACTGCCCACCGGCAGCGCCGACAGCCGGTCGAGGTAAAGCCTGTCAGCCTGCTGCTCGACCAGGGTGCCGAAACCATAGGCGTTGGGCCGAGTGGAAACGCCAGCGGGCGTGGGCGGGGTGTAGAGCAGCGGCTGGGCGTCGGTACGGTTGTAGTAGACGTAGCTCAGGTACCACAGCAGGTCGCTGGTGACGATCCGGTCGCCGGCCACGTAGTGCTGGTTCACGTAGTCCACCAGCACGCTGATCTGATCGTTGCTATCCACCGTGGCGTTGTTGTTCAGGCCGACCCCCTCGGCCCCGGCGAACAGCAGCAGGACCGCCAGCGCCAGCGCGCGGGCATGCTCCAGCAGCCGGTCGATCGCCATCGCGAAAAGCAGCGGCAGGCCCAGGGCATAGGCCGTCAGGTAGCGCTCGATGAACACCGGCGAAACGAACGACACCGCAAACACCAGCAACAGCGGCAGCACGCTGTAGGTCACCAGCAGCCAGCTCCAGCGCCAGGGCGTGCGGTCGCGCCAGGCGAGCATTGCGACGACGCCCAGCACCAGCAGCGGCAGGCCCGCGAACAGCAGCGGGGAACGGCTTTCGCCATCGTCCTGGGTCAGCAGTTGCCAGACCATCGAGGGTAACGACAAAAAGTTCACCGACGGCTCCCAGCCCACGTCGCCGCTGGCTTTCAGCTGGTCGATATGCTGCAGCAGGTCCACCAGCCCCGGCAGCCAGGGGACGAACAGCATGACGATGGCGAGGTTGGCCAGCCACCAGCCCGGCTGGTTGATCGCCCGGCTCGCAGGTGTCGCTTGCAGGCGCAACAGCAACAGGTACGCCCAGTGGGCAAGCACGCAGAGCGCGGTGAAATAGTGGGTGTAGAACGCCGCGCTCATCAACAGCGTGTAATACACCAGGTAGCGCTGGCGCCGGGACTGCCTGAGCCAGTACACCAGGGCCAGGGTGGCGCCGAGCAGCCACACCCCCAACAGGGCATACATGCGCACTTCCTGGCTGTAGCGCACGGCGGTGGGCAGCAGGGCCAGCAGGAACCCGGCGAGGATCGCCGCGCGGCGGCTGGCGATCTGCGCCACCAGCCACACCCCCAGGCCGACACAGACGATCCCCGGCCAGGCGCTGAAACTGCGAATGGCAAAGATGCCGTCGCCAAACAGCGCGATCCAGCCGCGCAGCAGCATGAAGTACAGCGGCGGATGCACATCGTGGGCGGCATGCACCCAGAGTTCGCTCAGGCCGTAGCGGCTGAGCAACAGGCTGGAGCCTTCATCGCCCCAGATGGCCGCGGCGGTCAGGTCGTAGAAACGGGTGGCCGCCGCCAGCAGCAAAATCGGCAGCAGCCAGTACGCCCGCAACACCGCGACCAGGCGCTGTGCGTCGCTCGTCAGCCGATTGGCGATGCCCGACCCGGCCGTATCCAGCAATTGCGGCTCTCTGCGAAACGCCATGAAGGTCCCCTGCACCAACGTTTTACCAGCACAGCATCGCGGTTTATCCGGCCAGACATAAGGCACCCCATCACCCCAGGCGACTGGCGGAGCAGCGTCTACGCTAACCATTGCTGTCGACGAGCCCGCTTGGCGTTCTGACCATATCGGTCAAGCTGTCAGGCCAGACACCAGGGATCGGCTCAGGGAGTCCCACTGATTAACCTGAAGGATAAAAAACTATGGAAGTGTTCATGGGCACCATTCAAGCTTTTTCCTTTAACTTCCCTCCCAACGGCTGGGCCTCGTGTTACGGCCAGACCCTGGGGATCTCGCAATACCAGGCGCTGTTTTCCCTGCTGGGCACCTACTACGGCGGCAACGGCACCACCAACTTCCAGCTGCCGAACCTGCAAGGGCGGCTGCCCATCGGCCAGGGTAACGGGCTGGGCCTGACGCCACGGGTGATCGGCGAGGTTTCCGGTACCGAAAACGTCACCCCGACCCTCAACAACCTGCCGTCCCACACCCACACCCTCGCCAGCGTGAGCGCCGCCACCACGCTGCAATTGGCCAACCCCGCCAGCAGCCCGGTCAGCGTGCCGACGGCCACCAATTCATTCATCGGCACCTCCGGCGGCGGGCCGGGCACCGCGACCATCTATTCCGACGGGCTGGGCGCCACGCCGGTGCCCCTCCAGGGGGTCAGCACCACGATCTCCGGCACCATCTCGCCCGCCGGCAACGGCCTGCCGCTGGAAGTCATGAACCCGTTCCTGGTGATCAACTTCAGCGTGGCCCTGAACGGCCTGTTCCCATCGCGTAATTGAAGTTCGCGCCGGGGGACATTCCCCCGGCCCTTTTTCCGGCCAGGAGTGGCGCCATGCTGCATCTGCTGCAAAGTGAGCATTTCCAGCCTTTGCTGGGGCAAACCTGCAATCTGTTGCTACCGGACGGCAGCGTGTTGCCGGTCCATATCGAGTCCATCAAGGACACTCCCCAGGCCCGCATGCCGAACAGCCCGCGCATGCCCTTCTGCGTCGAGCTCAACAGCCTGGAGCCGACAGCGTTCGTCGACGGTCTGTGCGACCTGGAACTGCCCGGCGTCGGCCACCTGCAGGGCATGTTCGTGTCACGGGTGCCGGCCCTGGGCCGCGATCCGACGCTGGGCTATTTCTATATCGCCTTCAACTGAACCGAGCGTGCCTGGCGGCAGCGCCCCGGGCACCGGCTCGAACCCGCCGAATTACGCCGCTCAGCCGCGCGGGCCGGGGTACCACACCAGCCGCTCGGCCGCCGGGTTGGCTTCCTCGACCTGAAACCCCAGCGCCAGGTAATGCCGGCGCGCATGGGGGTTGCTGGCCCAGACCACCGTGGCCACCGGGCAGCGCACCTGCTCGGCGGCCTTCTGCACGCCCCGCAGCACGGTGCGCCCGTAACCGCGACCACGAGCAGCCGGAATGAACGCCAGGTACAGCACGCGGATTTCATTGGCGCCGAAATCGGTGGTCAAGGCACCGATGGCGCTGCCGAGCTTTTCGATCACGTAGTGCATGGCGCCGGGGAAGTTCTCCCCCGCCCCCTGCTCCTGGACCTGGAACTGCTGGGCGATCACCTGCTCGATCTGCTCCTGTTCGCCATCGATCCATTGCAGATCGCTGCGCGCCGAACGGTAAAGGCTTTGCAGGAACGGCCCGTCGGTGGGTCGCGACGGACGTACCACCAGGCCATCGGACATGGCCGAATCCTTATGCAACATATGCGTTCTCCCTGAACATTCCTTGTTTCAGAACCCGCTTTCCCTCACGCCCAGCGCCGCCAGGCGCCGCCAGGCCGTACCGAGCAACGACTCGCCACGCCCCTGCAACACCACCACGCCGCGCAGCGGCTGGCGCGGGGTGACGCTGGCGTCGAGCACCTTGAGCCGCGCGCCGTACTGCGCCTGGACCGGCTCGGCGCGGCGGCTTTCATCGCGGCGCACAGCAATCGGCCCATGGTGATCGGAGGTCAGCGCCTCCTGGTCGATATACGCCACACCGTTGGTATCGACTTCGGTCAATTGCACCTCGAGCGCCGGGTGCATCGGGTCGTCGGCGATAAAGCGCCCCGTGGCGCCCGGCGCGACCCGCCACAGGTCGGCCTCGGCGAGAAACCCACGCAAGCGCGCCCCCGGCTCGACCACCCGGGCCAGCGGCTCCTTGGGCGAAACCCAGCGGCCCACCTGCAGTTGCGGCAGCAAGTCGCGCAGCTGGCCGGCCTCGGGCGCGCGCAGCAGCAGGCGCTCGCGTTGCGCCGACAGGCCGCGGTATTCGGCCACGGCCTCGGCCAGTTGCTGCTCGACGATCCCCGCGTCGGCGGCGGTCTCGCTACGCCCGGCGCGACGGCGCATCTGCAATTGCTGGATCTCGATTTCCCGCCGGGCGATGGCCTGGCGCGAGGCCAGGTCCGGGGATTCGAGCTCAACCAGAACCTGGCCCTTGCTCACCGCCTGGCCGTCGCTGACATTGACCTGCCGGACCCGCGCCGCCACCGGCGCATGCAAGGCGCTGGCGCGTCCGGCTTCGAGCATCGCCGGCACCTCCACCGAGCCGCGCCAGGGCACCGCCACCAGCAGCAGCGCCGCCAACAACCCCAGACCGCTGAGCAACACCCGTGGCGCGTGGGCCTGTTCGCGGCGCGTCCACCATTCGCGCCATTCCCGCACGATGGGCAAAAAGATGAACCAGACCAGTTCCACCAGCATCAGGAAGATGCCCAGCAGCTTGAAAAACAGGTGGTACACCGCCAGCGCAATCCCGAAAAACAGCACCGCGCGCCACAGCCACGAGCCATAACCCCACCACAGCAGACGCCGCTGCATGGCCGGCGACCAGGGCTCCGGCGCCGGCTCCCGGTAGCCGAACAAGGCCTCGCGCAGGCGCCAGCGACAGAGGGCGAAAGCCCGCCCTTGCAGGTTGTCCACCTCCCAGAAATCACTGAGCAGAAAGTAGCCGTCGAAGCGCATGAAGGGGTTCAGGTTGATCACCAGGGTGGTGATCCAGGTGGCGCTGGCGAGCATGAAGGCCGCGGTGCGCGCCGGGCCGTCCGGCAGCAGCGACCAGGCCAGCAGGGCGATGCTGGCCAGCAGCAGCTCGGCCAGCACGCCACCGGCGCCGATCAGCAAGCGCGCGCGACGGTCATTGACCCGCCAGGCATCGCTGACGTCGGTGTAGAACATCGGCAGCAGCACCATGAACGCCACCCCCATGCTCTGCACCCGGCAACCGGCGCGCTTGGCCATGAAGGCGTGGCCGAACTCATGGCACAGCTTGGCGAAGAACAGCGCCACGCCGAACGCCAGGGCGCCACCGAGGCTGAACAGGTGGGGAAAGGTCGCCAGGAAGCGCTGCCAGTCCCGCGACACCAAAAACACCCCCAGCCCCAGGGTCAGCGGCAAGCCGTAGCGCAGCAGCCCCGGGCCGAACCGCGCCAGCCACGGCCAGGCGCGATTGAGAAAGGCGTCCGGGCGCCACAGCGGGATACGAAAGAACAGGTATTGGTGCAGCAGCACCTGCCACAGGCTCTGGTGCTGCGCGGCGGCCTTGAGCTCATAGCTGGCGCGCTGCTGCGGATCGAGGGCAGTGATCAGGTCATGGCTGCGCAAAAAACCCAGCAGCTCTTCCAGTTCCACGCCGCCCAGGGGCAGCCCTGGCTCGCGGTTGGCGGCGCGCAGCACCTGGCTGGCATCTCCCAGGGACCAGTGCCTGAGCAGGCGCATCGCCGCCACGCCGAGCTTGAAATAGCGGCCGCGCACCGGGTCGGCCAGGGTCCAGCGCGGCGAACCGTCCAGCGCCGGCGCCGCCGGCGACAGCTGCAAGTCCGCGCGCAGGCCCGGCAGGTTCATTACAGGCCCACGCTCTGCCGCAGGCCGGCCAGCGGGCGGCGCAGCAGGTACAGCGCCAGCGGCGCGCGCTCACCGAAGAGCTTGGCCGTGCCGCGCAGGCCGATCCGCGGCGGCGCGTCGCGAAAACGCGCATCGAGGCGGTAGGCCAATTGCCCGCCCGGCGTCGGCTGCGCCTCGTAGGCCGCCCGTTCGAGGCTGGCCAGATGGCGCTGCAACGGGTCGCTGTCGAGAAACAGCGCCACCTGCGCGCCGGGCTCCAGGGCAATGGCATCGCCCACGGCCAGTTCGATGCGCAACTCGGCCTGGTTGGGGTCGGCGATTTCCATCAGGCGCTCGCCGGTCTGCACCGGTTTGCCGGTCCAGCGCTCGGCGTCGGCGAACACCGCGATGCCGTCGCGTTCGGCCCGTACTTCGCTGCGCTTGAGCAATTCGCGGGCGTAATCGCGTTCGGCGCGTTTCTGTTCGACCCGGGCCGCCAGCAGGTCGATCTTCGAACTGGATTCGGCATCGGCGAAAGCCCGCTGGGAATTGGCCTTCAGTTCCGCCTCGGCCACGCCCAAGGCGCGGGCGGCGACATCGGCCTGGGCATTGAGGGTGGTGTTTTCGAAACGCAGCAGCAGGTCGCCGGTCTTCACCGTCTGGTTAGGCTTGACCAGGAACTCGGCGATCACCCCGTCCAGCGGCGCCGCCACCACACGCCCGCCCAGTGGCACCACTTCGGCCGGCGCCAGCACCGATTGCCGGACCGGAATCAGCAAGCCCAGCACTACCACCGCCAACAGCGCCAGCCGGCGTTTGCGGTTCCAGCGCAGGCGCCACGGCTTGCGCGGTTGCAGCGCCAGCCAGGCGTGGCTGTAGGTGTCGCCCAGTTGCGCCAGCAATACTTGTTCGGAAGGGTTCCACGGGGTGTCGCGGGCCAGCCACAGGCCACCAAAGAGCGCGCCCTGACGATCGATCAGCGGTAACCAGAACACTTGCGCCGCCGACAGGCTCTGCCAGTCGGCCCGTACCGGGGCGCTCAGTTGCTCGGCCGCGACCACCCGCGCCTGCTGCGCGAGTTCGAGCTTGAACAGTCGGGCCACCGCCTGTTCGACGAAAGCCACGAAGGGCGCATTCGGATCGAGCGCGCTGACACCAGTCACCGCGCGGACCTTGCCGGCGATCACCAGGGCCGCATGGCGATAGCCGAACAGCGCCTGGCTGTCGTTGACCAGGCTGTAGGCCAGTTGCTCGACCGTGCGCGCGGCACGGGTCTGGCGCTCCAGGTCGAGGAACCGGGCGAAGACTTGCTCGGCGGCGCCCGCTACCGGCGCGTTCATTTGAGCTCCGCGAACCGCGCCGTGCCGCTCATGCCCGCCAACAGGCCCTCGGCGTTGGGTACGGCCGCCACCAGCAGCAGCGTCTGGCTGCCTTCGTCGATCCGCGCGCCGAGGCGCTTGACCGTGGCGGCCAGCGGCTTGCCGGTTTCATCGGGGACGAAGCTGAAGGTCTGCCCGGCCTTGAGCTTGCCCATCCAGCTCGACGGCACCAGCAGGTGGATTTCCAGGGAACGGTTGTCGACGATTTCCAGCAGCGGCGAGCCGGCCGTCACGCTTTCGTAGCGCTGTACCTTGCGCGCCACCACCTGCCCGTCGAACGGCGCGATCACGCTGCAACGCTTGACCTGCACCTGGTAGACCTGGGATTGCGCCTGGGTCTCGGAGACCTTGGCCGCGGCTCGCGCCACTTCGAAGCGGCCGACCGAGTTGAGCGAAGCCAGTTGGCGGTTGTGCGCCAGCTCTTCGTTGGCGCCACGGCTGGCGGCCTGGGCGGCATTGAGCTGGGCCTGGTAGGCCGAGCAATCGAAGCGCGCCAGCACCTCGCCTTTCTTGAAGGACTCACCTTCGCTGTAGGGCAGCTCGACGATGCGCCCGGACAACTCGCCGGCCAGTACCGCCTGATCCTTGGCCCGCAGCACGCCGCGCGCCTCGCTGCCGCTGGCCACGGCGGCGGCAGCGCTGTCACTGAGCAGCGGATCGTCTGGCGCAGGTGTCTGCGCCTGTGCCAGGCACGCCAGACAGGTCAATCCCAATCCCAATCCATGAAATCGCCGCATAACCGTAACTCCCTGACGGATGGGGCGGAGTCTAAGACAGCAAGCCCAAGCGTCAAGCAAGTGGCCGCTATCTTTGTCGATCCCGACAACGGCATCGAGCGCCCGCCTGACAGCATAGATGCCTTGTCCGGCACGGCGTGTATCGGGTCGTGTGGGTATTTTAGATGCCAGCGAATGCCTTCTGTATGATTTGCACCACACTTGGACCTTCGACTCCCATCGTTTCGGATTAAGGACAATTCATGCGTATCGGTCTTTTGTCGTCTTTGACACTGGCGCTCGGCGCCCTCCTCTGCAACCAGGCCCAGGCCAGCTCCGACGATTCCTGTTACCCGCGCTGGACCCTGGTCAAAAAAAACCTCGACAGCTGCAGCAACCTGCCGTTTCTCAACCCGGGCAACGACAGCCGGGTGAACCTGCGCCTGTTGCTGGCCGACAGTGGTGCCTTGCCCCTGGCGCCGAAAGCGCTGGACGCCGACGACCTGGCCGAAGGGTATGGGCCGGTGCCGTTTTCGGTGTCTCGCCTGAACCCGGCGCCCGACCCCGAAGCGGCGGATGCACCGGCAGCCAGCGCCGACACTGACCTCAACGGCCGCCTGGAAGCCTTGCAGGTGGTGCGCGAAGCTCCTCAGGCGGCCGGCGATGCGTTTCTGTCCGGCGAAGGCAGCCGCTGCCGCAGCAACTCGGACGCCAGCGCCCAGGCCTTCGTCGACCAACTGATCGCCGCCGACCTGCCGGCCAGCGAACGCCAGGCACTGGCGCAGAGCCGGGTCAAGCTGCTCGCCGCCTGCAACTGGGACAGCCCGCAACTGGCCAGCCTGCTGCCGACCGACCTGCAGACACCGCTGGGCAAGGGTTTCGCCACTTATCTACAGGCCGCCGGCGACTTCTACAGCGGCCGCTTCAGCGAGGCTGGCGCGGCGTTCGCCACGCTCAAGGACAGCCCGAATGCCTGGCTGAAAGAGACCGCGCTGTACATGAACGCCCGGACGCTCCTCAACAGCGCCCAGCAGAACGCCTTCGACGAATACGGCATGCCGGCGCTCGAGCATGTGGATAAGTCCACCCTGCAACAGGCCGAAGCCGGCTTCGACGCCTACCTGCAAACTTATCCACAGGGTGCCTACGTCGCCTCGGCCAAGGGCCTGCTGCGCCGGGTGCACTGGCTGGACGGCAATCCCGACAAACTCGCCGCCGACTACGCCTGGCAAATGACCCAGGCCAAGGACGAGCAGCGCAACCTGTCGCTGGACGATCTGGTGGAAGAAGTCGACACCAAGCTGCTGATGGTCAACCGCAACCCGGTCAGCACGCCCCTGCTGCTGGCGGTCAACGACCTGATGTGGATGCGCGAGCAAGCCGAAGACCGGCTGACCCGCGACGCCTTGCAACAACAAAAGGCGGTCTTCGCCGGGCAACCGGCGCTGTACGACTACCTGCAGGCGGCCTTCGCCCTGTACGTCGACAACGACCCCGACGCCGCGCTGAAACTTCTGCCCGCCAAGCCTGCGGCCAAGCTCGACTACCTCGCCTTCAGCCAGCAGACCCTGCGCGGCCTGGCCCTGGAAGCGAAGAACGACGCCTCGGGCGCACAGGCCCTGTGGCTGCAACTGCTGCCCCTGGCCAGGCAACCGCTGCAACGGGAACAGCTGGAGCTGGCCCTGGCGATGAACTACGAGCGCAGCCAGCAACTGGCCAAGGTGTTCGCCGCCGACTCGCCGATCCAAAGCCCGCAGGTGCGCTTCACCCTGCTGCGCCATGTGGCCGACGCCGAGTTGCTGCGCCAGCAGATCAGCCAGGCCGCCGACCCGGTGGAACGTAATACCGCGCAGTTCGTGCTGCTCTACAAGGACCTGCTGCGCGGCCAGTACGCGGCCTTTGCCAGCGACCTTGGGCAGCTTCCCGCCAGCGCCCCTGAAGACAAGCTTGGCTACAGCCTGGGTTACGTCTACAGCAACGGCCAGTCGCTCAAGCTGTTCCAGTGGAACGGCAAAGAGGCCGAGTCCGGCTACGTCTGCCCGAGCATCGCAGAAACCGCGGCGGCATTGGAGAAGGATGGGAAAAGCCCGCAAGGCCTGAACTGCCTCGGTGAGTTCATCCTGCGTAACGGCCTGGACGGCATGCCACTGGACAGCCAGCCCGACAAGCAGTCCCTGGGCAGCACGCCGTCGGCCTTCAAGGGCGAAGCGTTCTCCCGCCTCGAGGGCTACAAACAGGTGATCGCCAACAGCAAGGCGCCACGCGACGACCGCGCCTACGCCCTGTACCGCGCGATCAATTGCTTTGCCTCCTCGGGCAACAACCGCTGTGGCGGCAAAGACGTGGAGCCCGCGGTGCGCAAGGCCTGGTTCCGCCAGCTCAAAGGCACCTTCGCCGACACCCAGTGGGGCAAGTCGCAGCAGTACTACTGGTAAGCATGAGCCGCTTCTGGCGATGCCTGCTGCCGGTCTGGCTGTTGCTGGCCGGCAGTGCCCAGGCGGCGGTCGACGCCCGCGATCACGATGCCTTCTGGCTGTGGAGCGGCGTCGCCCCGCAGCCGGTGCTGAACCAGGCCAAGACCCTGTACATCCTGCAAGGGCAGATCAGCCGTTCGCGTCGCGACCCGAGCGGCAACGTGCACTTCATCGCCCAGGGCATGGCCGTTCCGCGCCTGCGCCAGGGCGAGGTCTGGGTGGTCTATCGCGCCCACACCCTGCACTGGCCGGAAACTGTCTACCGCCAGCTGCTGGGCCAGGTGCAGCGCTGGCAGCAGGCCGGCAACCCGGTGGTCGGCATCCAGATCGATTTCGACGCCCGCACCCGCTACCTCGACGAGTACGCCAGCTTCCTGCGCGACCTGCGCCAGCGCCTGCCCGCCCGGTACCGCCTGAGCATCACCGGGCTGATGGACTGGGGCAGCAACGCCAACCCCGAGGCCATCGCCGGGCTCAAGGGCGTCGTCGACGAAGTGGTGGTACAGACCTACCAGGGCCGCCACAGCATCCCCAACTACGCCGCCTACCTGCCCCGCCTCGACCGCATGGGCCTGCCGTTCAAGGTGGGGCTGATCCAGGGCGGCGAATGGCAGGAGCCGGGCTATCTGCGAGACAGCCCGTGGTTCAGGGGGTATGTGGTGTTTTTGCAGAATCCGCGCTGAGGCGCCTTACCAGTCGTAGCTCAGGCTCGAAACCATGGTCCGGCCTTCGCCGTAATAGCAGTCGAATGTGCCGGCGCAACGGTCGACGTAGGTCTTGTTCTCCAGGTTCTTCACGTTGAGCGCCAGCTTCACGCCCTTCCATTGCAGCGGCGACATGCTCAAGTCGTAGGTGAGAGCGGCGTCGTACACGGTATAGGAAGGAATCTGGAACGCCCCGGCGTAATAGTCGCCATAGCTGCCGCGCACATAACGCGCGCCCACACCCGCGCCAAGACCGGCCAGAGGCGTATCGCCCAGCAGCCTGTAGTTGACCCACAACGCCGCGGTCAGCGGTGGGTTGCCCGCCGGATGCCGGCCTTTGCGCCCATCGTTGTCCTTGGTGTACTTGATGTCGTTGCGCGACATCGAGGCAATCACGTCCAGCGCTTCAGTGAGGCTGGCCTTGCCTTCCAGCTCGATGCCCCGGGAACGCAGCGCGCCGCTCTGGGTGCTGAAACCCGGGTTGCCCAGATCGCTCGTCAGCAGGTTTTCCTGCTCCAGCTCATAGGCCGAGATCTGCACGAAACTGTTCTGCCCCGGCGGCTGGTATTTCACCCCCACTTCATATTGCTTGCCGGTGGAAGGATCGAAGGGCTGGCCGCCGACGTTGGTGCCGCTTTGCGGCAGGAAGGATTCCGAATAGCTGACAAAAGGCGCCAAACCGTTTTCGAACAGGTAGACGAGACCCGCGCGCCCGGTGAACGCCTGGTCCTTGCTGTTGGTGTGGCCGCCATTCAACGGGGTCTTGTTGTCGACCTCGGCCCAGTCGTAGCGACCGCCGAGCACGAAGATCCACTGATCGAGCTTGATCTGGTCCTGCAGGTACAGGCCGGTCTGGGTGATGGTGTTGTCCCAGCGATAAGGGTTGCCGAAATTCAGCGACTGGCCGTAGGTCGGGGTGAACAGGTCGATGATCGGCGGGTTGAAGTCGTACTTGCCGTCGAACTTGGAATTGAAGTGGTAGTAGTCGAGCCCGACGATCAGGGTGTGGTTGAAGGCCCCGGTGTCGAACTCGGCCTGGGCGATGTTATCCACACCCAGCACCTTGTTGTGCTGCTTCCAGTCCACGCCGTAACGGGTGCTGTAGCGCTGGTCGTTGAGCCCGGTCTTGGGGTTGGTGACGAAGCGATAGCCGTGCAGCGGCGCACGATAACGGTCGTCGACATCGGCGTAGCGGGTGTTCTGCTTCAGGGTCCAGGTGTCGTTCAGGCGATGGGAAAACTCATAGCCCAGCACGAACTGCTCACGGTCATAGGCGTTGACCCCCGGCTCGCCGAGGAACAGGTCGCGATCGATCTTGCCGTTGGGGTTGGCGAACACCGTGCCCACGCTCGGCAGGCCCTGGGCCTCGGGCACATCGTTGTCTTTCTGGAATTGAGCGAAGAGCGTCAGGCTGGTGTCTTCGCTGGGCCGCCAGGTCAGGCTCGGGGCGATGAACTGACGCTTCTGCTCGACATAGTCGATCTCCGACTGGCTGTCGTTGACCACCCCGGTGAGGCGATAAAGAAACTGGCCTTGCTCATCCAGCGGGCCGCCCAGGTCGATGGCGGCGCTTTTGTAGTCGTAGTTGCCGGCCCGCAGCACGACCTTGTGCAGCGGCGTCTCGGTCGGGCGCTTGCTGACCATGTTGACGATGCCGCCCGGCTGATTCTGCCCGTACAACACCGACGCCGGGCCCTTGAGCACCTCGATGCGCTCCAGGGAAAAGGGTTCGATCTGCAGGGCGCCGCCGGTGCTGCCGCCGCCATAGGGCAGGTGCAGGCCGTCCAGGTACAGCGGGGTGGGCGAGAAACCACGGGATGTCGGCTCATCGAAAATCTTCACCCGGTCGGCGAAGCCGCCGCCGGTCATACCCGGCGTGTAGCGCAGGGCTTCAGTGACGCTCTGGGCCCCGCGAGCGCTGACTTCCGCGGCGGTGATCACGTTGATGGTCTGGGGGATTTCCACCAGCGCCGAGTCAGTCTTGCTCCCCGTGGCGCTGCGCTTGGCGACGATGCCCTGCACCGGCCCCCAGGCACTTTCCTCGACCTGTGCGGCACTGACCTGGGTCGCCCCCAGTTGCAGCGGGCCGTCCTGACTCACCGGCACCAGCAGCCAGCCACCACCCGCCTGCTGTGCCTGCAACCCGCTGCCGGCCAGCAAGCGCTGCAAGCCTTCGGCCACCGGATAACGCCCCTGCAAGCCAGGGCTGCGCTTGCCCGCGGTCATCTGCGCATCCACCGACAACAGAATGCCCGCCGCGCTGGCAAAGCGGTTCAGGGCCTGGTCGAGGTTGCCGGCCGCGATGTTGTACTGGCGCGACTCGCTCTGGCTGGCGGTTTCGGCCTGGGCCATGCAGGGCAGCACCGGCGCCACGGCCAGCAGGCCGGCGAACAGGCCACGGCGCACGGCGCTGGCCAGGGTTTGAGTGGTTGGTGTCGGTTGGTAAGGCATTCCGGAACTCCCCATGAGAATGCGTCTTGATCGGCTTTCAAGAGGTATCCCGAACGGGCTGAAAAAAACGACAAAGGGAAATCCGGATTATTTCAAACGCGAGCCTTCAGGCCCTTGGCTTGAGCGTCACCCAATAACGGGTGACCGCCTGCGCCCGTACCGGCAGCGAGCGCTCCAGCGCGACGAGAATCGCGTCGCTGTCATCGAGGGGGAAGACCCCGGTCAACAGCAGGTCGGCGACCTCGGCGTCACAGCGCAGGACGCCCGGCCGATAGCGCGACAGCTCTTTGATGAACTGCCCCAGCGGCTGACGCTCGGCGATCAATCGCCCCTGGCTCCAGCTGCTGGCATTTGGCTCAGCCACCTGCAGCGCCGACACCGAGCCGGCGTCGAACCACAGGCTGTTGCCGGCCTGCAGGTGCAACGCCGGCGCCTGCCGCGGGCTGATCCGCAACTCACCCTCGTACAGGCTGACCCGAGTGCCGCCGTCGACTTCCCGCACGGTGAAACGGGTGCCCAGGGCCTGGATATCGCCGGCCGGGGTTTCCACGATCAACGGCCGCGAGCGGTCGTGGCCGCTGCTCAGCTGGATTTCCCCACTGATCAGGCGGATGCGCCGCTCCCGGTCGCTGTACAGCAGATCGACGGCCGTGCCGCTGTTGAGGTCCAGCCGGGTGCCATCGCTGAGGGTCAGGTGGCGGATCTCTCCGGTTGCCGTGCGCTGGCCGGCCCACGCGTTGCGCCAGGGCTGGCTGCCTTGCACCAGGTAGGCGCTGCCGCCGGCGACCAGCAGCAGGCCCAGCAGCTTCAGCGCCGAACGTCGTTGTGGATCGGGGATCTCGCGCAACACCGCGCGCGCGCTGTCGGCCGGCACGCCGCCCAGGGTCTGTTGCAGCTGCTGCAAACGCTGCCAGGCACGCTGGTGCTCGGGGTCGGCGGTTTGCCAGCGGGCAAAGGCCTGGCGCTGTTCGGCATCCAGCTCACCGCCCCAGTGCAGCATCAGCCATTCGCTGGCCTGCTCGACGATGGCCGGGGCGATGGGTGCGTCGCGGTGCCGGCTCATTCTTCGTAGACCACCTGATAACAGGCCTGGATGGCGCGGATCATGTACTTCTGTACCGAGCTGACGGTGACCCCGAGGCGCTCGGCGATCTGCGCGTAGGTCAGGCCCTCGAACTGCGACAGCACAAAGGCCTGGCGCACCTTGTCCGGCATGCGGTCGAGCATGGCGTCGACCTGCATCAGGGTTTCGAGAATCAACGCCCGGGTCTCCAGCGAAGGCGATTGCGGCTCAGGCAGATGGGCGATGCTTTCCAGGTAAGCGCGCTCGATGCGCAGGCGCCGCCACTGGTCGATCACCAGGTTGCGGGCGATCTGCGCCAGGTAACTGCGGCTCTCCAGGTGCCCGGGAAAACGCCCCGATACCAGCAAGCGCAGGAACGTATCCTGCGCCACGTCCGCCGCATGCTCACGATCGCCCAGGCGCTTGCGCAACCAGCCTTGCAGCCAGCCGTGATGGTCACGATAGAGACGATGAAGCTGCACCTTGCCGTCAGTCGTTGCTTCCATGAATGGAACCGCACGTGATTGAGAGCAATTATCATTACACTTTTGCCGCCTTCCAGGCAAAGCACATCTTCAGTGGGCGACGGCGGACTTGCGCGGATCGTGCCCGCCCAAGCGTAATCGATTAAGTTCGCTGGCCGTTGGGGTGAAAAAACCGGCCAAGGCCGGTTTTTTCGTTTCCAGGGATTGGAATTGCCCGCCAATCGAACAATTGGTGCTGGTCTCGGGCGATCCTGTGCGCACTGGATGCCGCGGGTCGTCACGGTCGAGAAGTTACAGCGGCACCCGTTCCCGGAGCCTGTACCGACGCACAAGGCGCCGGCCATCAAGCCAGGGTACTGGTGAGGCGGCTCAAGGCCGTGCGTCCGCCAACGGATACACCGACTCCCAGCCTCCGCCCAGGGCCTTGTACAGGCCGACCATGGCCAGGGAAACGCCGGTCGAGCTTTCCACCAGTTGCTCCTGGGTGGCGAGCAAGGCGCCCTGGACGGTGAGGACATTGACGAAGTCCACCACGCCTTCGACGTACTGCTGTTGCGCGGTGCGCAGGGCGATCTGGTTCTGCCGCACGGCTTCGGCGAGGCTGTCGCGGCGTAGCTGGCTGCTGTTGTAGCGGGTCAGCTGGTCGTCGATTTCATGCCAGGCGCGCAGCACGGTCTGCTGGTAGGCGACGGCCGCTTCCTGCTGCTGGGCTTCACGCAGATGCAGCATGCCGCGCAGGCGGCCGCCGTCGAACAGCGGCAGGCTGAACTGCGGGCCGATGCCGAACTGGCGCGAGCCCCAGGAGCCGAAGTCCGACAGCTGCATGGCCTGGGAGCCGAAGTTGCCCGACAGGGTGATGCGCGGATAAAAGTCGCCCTTGGCCACGCCGATGCTGGCGGTGGCGGCATGCAGGCGGGCTTCGGCCTGGCGGATGTCCGGGCGACGTTCGGCCAGTTGCGACGGCAGGCCGATGGCGACCTGGCGCGGGGTTTGCGGCACCGGCGCATCCGCCGCCAGCTGCGCATGCAGGGCCTGGGGCGGCTCGCCCATCAGCAGGCTCAGGGCGTTGATCAGTTGCGCCTGGCGCTGCTGCAAGGCCGGCAGTTGCGACTCGATGGTCGCCACCTGCGCGGCGGCTTCGGCCACGTCCAGGTCGGTGGCCACGCCGTCGGCCAGGCGCAGTTGCGAGAGCTTGAGGCTGTGGCGAGCGACGTCGAGGTTCTGCTCGGTCACCGCGCGGGTGCTCTGCACGCCGCGCAGCTGGATATAGTCCTGGGCGGTCTCGGCCAGCACCGACAGCAGCACCCCGCGCCGGTCGTTCTCCGCGACTTCCAGGGTCGCGTCGGCGGCCTCGGTTTCGCGCCGCACGCGGCCCCAGAAATCCAGTTCCCAGGAAGCCGAGAAGCCGGCGTCCCACAGGTTGAAGGCGGACTTGCCCGCATGCCCCGACGGGTCGTTCAGGCCTTCGCCGCTGTTGCGTTTGCGTGCATAGCCACCGCTGGCACTGCTGGTCGGATAACGCTCGGCGGTGACCACCTGGCGCGCCGCGCGGCTCTGTTGCAGGCGACTGGTGGCCAGTTGCAGGTCGAGGTTGTCGGTCAGCACGCGCCGGCTCAGGGCCGACAACTGCGGATCGTTGAAGACCTCCCACCAGCGCTCGTCCAGGGGGCTGCTCACCACCTGGCTCGGCGCAGCCTTTTGCGGGCTGGCCCAGGCCTCGACCCGCGGCCCTTCGGGGCGCTGGAAATCCGGGCCGACACTGCAGGCGGCCAGGGACAACAGGCTCAGGGCGAATACCGGCTGGAGCAGACGACTCATCGCTTCGCCACCTCACGCGCGGAGCTGGCCTGGCCCAGGGTATCGACGCTCGCTTCCACCGACATCCCGACCCGCAGACGCTCGGCCATGGGCTGGCCGGGCTCCAGCAGGATCTTCACCGGAATGCGCTGCACCACCTTGGTGAAGTTGCCGGTGGCGTTGTCCGGCTTGACCGCGGCGAAGGTCACCCCGGTGGCCGGCGCCAGGCTCTCGACCCGGCCGCGCAGGGTTTCGCCGTCCAGGCTGTCGACCCGCACTGCGACCGGCTGCCCGGCGCGCATGTGGGCCAGCTGGGTTTCCTGGAAGTTGGCCACCACATAGGCCTGCTCCAGCGGCACCACGGCGAGGATCTTGCTGCCCGGCGTGACGTAGGCGCCGACCCGCACCGCGCGTTCGCCGACCATGCCGTCCACCGGCGCGACGATGCGCGTGTAGGACAGCTCGTAGCTGGCCATTTCGAGGGACGCCTGGGCGCGCTTCAGGCCGCCCTCGGCGGCATCGCGCTGGGCGGTGAGGATCTCCACCTGCTTGCGTTCCGCCGCCAGCGCCGCGGTGGCCGTGGCCAGCCGCGCGCTGGCCTGGTCGATGCGGGTCCGGGCCTGCTGGGCATTCTGCACCGTGCCGGCGCCGACCCCGGCCAGGTGGTTGTAGCGGTTCAGTTCATGTTCGGCGAAGGCCATTTCCGCCCGTGCGGCCACCACCGAGGCCTGGGCCTGGGCGATCACCGAGCTTTGCCGGTCGAGGGTGGCGCGGGCGTTCTGCAACTGCGCCTTGGCCACCAGGGTTTCGGCGTCCGCCGCCTGGGCCGCGGCGCGCAGGTCGCGATCGTCGATCAGCGCCAGCAACTGGCCGGCCTTGACCCTCTGGTTGTCTTCCACCAGCACTTCCTTGATGAAACCCGCCACACGCGGCGCCACCAGGGTGTAGTCGGCGCTCACGAAAGCGTCGTTGGTGGTCTGCTCGGTGGCCTTGCCGGTAACCAGATACACCAGCACGCCGAGGACCGCGACCGCCGCCACGCTGACGGCGAGTTTGTGTTTGATGTGGATCGTCATAAAAACCTTCTGTCTCAGTGAACGTTCAAGTCGGCGCGCGTGGCGGATAGATCCGCGTCGGCAGCCAGAAAATCAGCAGGATCAAGGCCGCCGCCACGCCAGCCATGACGTAGTAGAGGTCGGCGGAGGTCAGCACCACGGCCTGGCGGTGCAGGCGCTGGGCGAGGTTGCTGGCGTCGATGGCGCTCAGCGGCGAGTTGCCGAGGCTGTCCACCAGCATGGTCGAGTGAAAGTGCAGGCGGTGGGTGGTCAGGGCATCCAGCACGCCGGTGGCGATCACCGCCGCCAGGCCTTTCACGGTGTTGAACCAGGCGGAAGCGAACGGCCCCTCGATCGGCTGGATACTGCCGGTGGAAAGCATCAGCAACGGCAGCACCGCCATCGGCTGGCCGAAGATCTGCAACAGTTGCAGCACGTAGAAATCGTCGCGGATCCACGCCGAGGTCAGCTGCGCGCCGCCCAGGCACGACAGCACCAGCATCGTCAGGCCGATGCCCAGCACCCAGCGGCAATCGACCCAGCGCAGGTTGCACAGGGCCGCCACCAACGGCAGCGCGATCAGCTGCGGCAGGGCCATCACCAGCATCACCGGGGCGGTCTGCAACGGCCGGTAACCCTGGACCTGGGCCAGGAAACTGGACGGAATGATGATCACTGCGGTCAGCACCACCAGTACTCCGGCCAGGGTCAGCAGGGCGAAGGACAGGTTGCGGATGCCGAGCATCTGCAACTTGAAGAACGGAATCGGTTGCGACCATTCGTTGATCAGAAACAGCACCAGCAACAACGCGCCCCCGCCCAGCAGCAGGCAGATCAGCGGCGAGCCGAACCAGTCCAGGCGATTGCCCTGGAGGATGCCGATCACCAGCATGCAGATCGCCGGGAACCCCAGCAGCAGGCCGCGCCAGTTGAAGGCCTTGAGGCGTTCCAGGCGCAGCGGGTCCTGGGGCAGGCCGTAGGCCACCGCGAGCATCGCCAGCAAGCAAGGCACCACCACCTGCCAGAACGCCCATTGCCAGCCGACGTATTCGGTCCACAGGGCGGCCAGCGGCGTGCCCAGGCTCGGGCCGAAGGTGGCGGTCAGGGCGTAGCCGGCCAGGCCGTAGAGCTTGACGTTGGCCGGCAGGAACCGCAGCGCCACGGTCATCAGCATTGGCGGCAACGCGCCGCCGGCCAGGCCCTGCACGGTGCGCAGCAGCAACAGGCTGTGGTAGTTCGGGGCGAACGGACAGAGCACGCCCAGCACGGTGAACAGGGCGATGGCGCAAAGGGTGAAACGGCGCAGCGAAAAGGTCACCGAACACCAGGGCGCAAAGGCCATGGCCGCCACCGAGGTGGCGGTGTAACTGGCCACCAGCCAGGTGCCTTCGTCATAGCCGATGGCCAGGGCGCCACGGATGTCGGCCAGGGCAATCTTGGTCACCATTTCGTTGAGGCCCGACACCAGCACCGCCAGCAATACGCCGAGCAGGCCGATGATGATTCGCGGGCCGAAGACCGCGGGGCTGGCAGCTGCCGGTTTGCTGGCCACTTCAGCGGGTGCCGGCACAGCCACGGCGAGGGAACTCATGAAGGGAATGACTCCGATAGAAATACCGAAGCAGTGTAAAAAGCCCGACAGCTGACGAAAACTGACTTATCGGCAGCTTATAAGTGCACCAAACGCAATGATTGGATGACGTGTAGCCGCTGCCGAGCCCGCGAGGCTGCGATCGGCGGCGCAGCCGTCGCAACACCAGGCGACCTGATTCAACAGGCCAATCGCGGGCGCTACCTGGCGAGGGCTAAGTCGGATGCCGCCGACCTCGTTCGCAGCCTCGCGTTGCTCGGCAGCGGCTACAGGGAGATGTGGTTTTCAGGGCTGGGCGACGTGCCAGGTTTCGTTGCAGGAGGCGCGCAGGGTCTCGCGGAACCACTTGTGCGCCGGGTCCTTGTCGTAGCGCGGGTGCCAGGCCTGGGTCAGCACCAGGGTCGGCAGGGGAATCGGCAAGGCGAAGGAACGCAGGTGCAGGCCCAGGCGCGACACGCTGAGCAGGGTTTCCTTGGGCACCGGCAGGATCAGGTCCGAGTCCGGCAGCATGAACATCGCGGCATGGAAGCTCGGCGCGATCAGCGGCACCCGGCGCTGCAGGCCCAGGTCGCTGAGCGCCGCGTCGATCGGCCCGCGGGCGATGCCGCGCCGGGACATGCTGATGTGCGGGAAGGCGGCAAAACGCTCGGCGGTGATCTCTTCGTCGAGCAACGGATGATGCTCGCGCACCAGGCCGACAAAGGTGGTGGAGAACAGGTTCTGCACCTTCACTTCCGGGGTCAGCGGCCGGGTGTTGCTGATGCGCAGGTCGATCCGCCCCTCCCGCAGGGCCTCGTCGTCGCCATCGCCCTCCGGGACAAAACGCAGTTCGCAATGGGGCGCCTGGCGCTCCAGGGTGTCGATCAGGCGGCCGCCATAGACGCCGACGAAAAAGTCGTTGGCGCGCACATTGAAGCGCCGGCGCAGGGTGCCGAGGTCGACCTGGTCGCCGGAACGGAACACCAGCGCCGCCTGCTCCACCAGGTCACGCACCTGGCCGCGCAGCTCCAGGGCCTTGGGCGTGGGCACCAGGCCGCGGCCGGCGCGTACCAGGATCGGGTCGCCCAATGCCTCGCGGATCCGCGTGAGGGTCCGGCTCATGGCCGCCGGGCTGAGGTTCATGCGCCGCGCCGCGCCGACCACGCTGCCCTCGTCGAGCAGGGCGTCGAGGGCGACCAGAAGGTTCATGTCCGGGAGTTGCATGCTGAGCACTCGTGGCTGATCGGGAATGAGTCAGGCGCAATGCTAGCAGGGTCATTTCAGTCATGGACACCACTCTTCTGTAGCCGCTGCCGCAGGCTGCGAACGAGGACAAAGTCCTCGCCAGGCCTGCGCACGCGGTGTGCCAGACAACATGTGCTGTCAGGTTTTACGCCGGCTGCGCCGTCGATCGCAGCCTCGCAGGCTCGGCAGCGGCTACAGATTCGTGGAGGGCAGTTCAACCATGGACACCACTCTGTGTAGCCGCTGCCGCAGGCTGCGAACGAGGACAAAGTCCTCGCCAGACCTGTACACGCGGTGTGCCAGACAACATGTGCTGTCAGGTTTTGCGCCGGCTACGCCGTCGATCGCAGCCTCGCGGGCTCGGCAGCGGCTACGGGATCGTGGAGGGCCGTTCAACCATGGGCACCACGCTGTGTAGCCGCTGCCGCAGGCTGCGATCGAGGACGAAGTCCTCGCCAGGCCTGCGCATGCGGTGTGCCAGACAAAATGTGCTGTCAGGTTTTGCGCCGGCTGCGCCGTCGATCGCAGCCTCGCAGGCTCGGCAGCGGCTACGGGCGTTACGGGCTCAGCGTTGCATGCCCCAGCGTTTCACGGTGACCCGCTCCAGGGTGTCGAACACCAGGTTCTCCACCAGCAGGCCGATCAGGATCACCACCGCCAGGCCGGCGAAGACTTTGTCGGTGTACAGCTCGTTGCGGTTCTGGAAGATGTACCAGCCCAGGCCGCCCTTGCCACTGGTGGCGCCGAACACCAGTTCGGCGGCGATCAGGGTGCGCCAGGCGAAGGCCCAGCCGATTTTCAGGCCGGCGAGGATCGACGGCAGCGCCGCCGGGATCAGGATGAACAGCACGAAGCGCATGCCCTTGAGCCCGTAGTTGCGCCCGGCCATGCGCAGGGTTTCCGAGACCCCGAGAAAGCCGGCGTAGGTGTTCAAGGCCAGGGCCCAGAGCACCGAATGCACCAGCACGAAGATCAGGCTGTTCTCCCCCAGGCCGAACCACAGCAGGGCCAGCGGCAACAGGGCGATGGCCGGCAGCGGGTTGAACATCGAGGTCAGGGTGCTCAGCAGGTCGCGGCCCACCTGGGTCGACACCGCCAGGGTGGTCAGGGCAAAGGCCAGGACGATGCCGATCAGGTATCCCTTGAGCAGCACGACCAGGGAAATGCCGACCTTGCCCAGCAGCTCGCCGCTGAGCAGGCCGTCGTACAGCGCGCTGGCGGTCTGCAAAAAGCTCGGTAGCAGCAGGTCGTTGTTCTGGTAGCGGGCCACGGCCTCCCAGAGCAGCGCCAGCACGATCAGGATCAGGCTCTTGCGCAGCCAGCCTTGTTGCCACAGGCGCTGGCCCAGTGGCAATTCACGCTCCAGCGGCACCGCCAGCAAGGGTTCGAGGGCAACTTCGTATTCCTGGCGAACAGGTGATGAATGGCTCATCGGGCGTTCCTCTTAAAGGCTCAATAAGCGATACGGATATCGGTGAAATCCAGCTCGCGCTCGGTTTCCGGCGACTGGCCTTCGTCGAACAACAGCCGGTGGATACGCCGCGCCGTTTGCTGGAAGGCCACGCCGCCAAGGCTTTGCAGGTCGTACTGATGGCTGTGGATTTCCGCCCGCACCCGCCCCGGGTGGGGCGACAGCAGCAGGATGCGATTGCCCACCACCAGCGCTTCCTCGATGGAGTGGGTGACGAACAGCAGGGTGAAGCGCACCTCTTCCCAGAGCAGCAGCAACTCCTCCTGCATCTTGCGCCGGGTCAGGGCGTCGAGGGCGGCGAAGGGTTCGTCCATCAGCAGGATCTTCGGCTGCATCGCCAGGGCCCGGGCGATGGCCACCCGCGCCTTCATGCCGCCGGACAGGGTGTGCGGGTAGGCGTCGGCAAACGCCGCCAGGCCGACCTTGTCCAGGTAGTGCAGCGCCCGCTCCTCGGCCTCACGACGGTTGAGGGTGTTCGACGCCAGCAGCGGGAACATCACGTTCTGCTTCACGGTTTTCCACGGCGGCAGCTGGTCGAACTCCTGGAACACCACGATCCGGTCCGGCCCCGGCTGGCTGACCCGTTGCCCTTGCAGGCGAATCTCGCCCTCGCAGGGCTGGATGAAGCCAGCGACCGCCTTGAGCAGGGTCGACTTGCCGCAGCCCGAGGGCCCGAGCAGGACGAAACGGTCGGCGGGATCGATTTCGAAACTGACCTGGTGGGTGGCCCGCACCACGCGCTGCGGGGTGCGGTATTCCAGGCTGACCTGGTCGACCGCCAGCAGCGCCTGGGCTGCCGTGGTCGGGTTGCTGGCCGTGTGGCCTTGCAAGGGGGCGTTCATGGTCATCAGCTCCCTTGCAGCGGGGTGGTGTCCTGGAAGAAGTAGTCCTTCCACGATTGCGGCTTGTTCTTGATCGCGCCCACGCGGTAGAGGAATTCCGCCAGCGGGTAGGTGTTTTTCGGGGTGACGGTGAACTCGAACTGCGGGTTGTCGATGATCTTCAGCAAGGCTTCGCGGTCGATCTTGGCCTTGGTCACGCGGATGTAGGTATCCGCGGCCGCGCCCTTGTCCTTCTGGGCGAAGTCGGCGGCCTCGGCCAGCGCCTCGACGAAGGCCTTGTAGGTTTTCGGGTTCTCGCTGCGGAATTTCTCGGTGGCGAACAGCACGGTCGGCGAGTTCGGGCCCAGCAGGTCGTAGGTGTTGAGCACCACGTGCACATTCGGGTTGGCCAGCGCCTGGTCCTGGAACGGCGGGTTGGAGAAGTGCCCGGTCAGCTCGGTGCCGCCGGCGATCAGCGCCGCCGTGGCGTCCGGGTGCGGAACGGCGATGGTGTACTTGTCCAGGCGATTGAATTCCTTATCGCCCCACTGCTTGGCCGCCGCGTACTGCAGGAACCGCGACTGCACGGAAACCCCCACCGCCGGCACCGCGATGCGGTCCTTCTCGGTGAAGTCGGCGATGGTCTTGACCTTGGGATTGTTGCTCACCAGGTAGTAAGGGAAGTTGCCCAGCGACGCCACCGCCTTGACGTTCTGCTTGCCGTGGGTGCGGTCCCAGATGGTCAGCAGCGGGCCGACGCCGGCCCCGGCGATGTCGATGGAGCCGGAGAGCAAGGCATCGTTGACCGCCGCGCCGCCGGACAGCTGGGTCCAGTCGACCTTGATGTCGATGCCCTCTTGCTTGCCGTGTTTTTCGATCAGGTTCTGGTCGCGCACCACGTTGAGCAGCAGATAGACGATGCCGAACTGTTCGGCGATGCGGATCTCGCCTTCGGCATGGGCCGCCGTCGGCGCGACCAGGCCAGCGGCCAGCAGGCTGAAGCCCAGGCCGATGGCGGCCGCCAGTTTGCCCAGGCGCGGGAGGCGTTGAGTAGGTTGGGACATGGTGTTTCTCCTGCCGTGGGTGGCCGATCAGTAAGGGGCGTCGCCCTGGATGGTGGTGCGGTACAGCTTGCGGCGCAGATGGCTGGGGCAACCGGCGGCCAGGTGGATCAGCGAGCGGTTGTCCCAGAACACCAGGTCATGGGGCTGCCATTGGTGGCGGTAGATGTTTTCCGGCAGCACGCTGTGGGCGTAGAGCTCGGCGAGCAATTGCCGGCTCTCGTCTTCCGGCAGGCCGACGATGCGGGTGGTGAAGCCTTCGCTGACGAACAGCGCCTTGCGGCCGTTTTCCGGGTGGGTGCGCACGACCGGGTGCACCACTTCCTGGACCTGGGCCAGTTGCTCCGGAGTCAGGGTCGGGCGCCAGTTGCCCTCGAACTTGGTCTCGCTGTAGCGCGCGGTGTAGGAATGCGCGGCAGAGCGGCCATCGACCACCTTGCGCAGCGCTTCGGGCAGGCTGTCCCAGGCTTTGTGCATGTCGGCGAACAAGGTGTCGCCGCCCTCGGACGGCAGCTCCTGGGCGTGCAGCATCGAGCCCAGGCTCGGCAGTTCCTTGTAGGAGAGGTCGGAATGCCAGAACTTGCCGGCGTCCCCCAGGCCGATGGACTGGCCGTTTTCGATGATGTTGGAAACGATGAGGATTTCCGGGTGCCCGGCCAGCAGGAACTGCTTGAGCACATGGATCTGCAGCACGCCGAAACGGCGGCTGAAGGCGATCTGTTGTTCGGGGGTGATGCGCTGGTCGCGGAATACCACGACGTGATGATCCAGGTGCGCGCGGTGAATGCGCGCGAAGTCCTGGTCGTTGACCGGCCGGGCCAGGTCCAGGCCGACGATCTCGGCACCGACGGCGCCGCTGAACGGGCGGATATCAAAAGCTTGTGCGGCGATGGGCGCGGCACTTGGAGAGGGTACGGACATAAATCACTCCCACGCAGAGCACGCCCGGTGGCGCGCGCGTCGATCAGAAACTCACGGAGGTCCCGTGTGGGTTCATTTCGTGCGGCGCGCCGATTGGTCGGCAGGTACGCAGGGAGACGACTTTATAGATATAAGAACTGAATTTTAAATACCGTTAACGAATAACGATATGGCGATTCGGCCGCAGACCCCAAGGCCGGCACAAGCGCCTGTAGCCGCTGCCGCCAGGTGGCGATCGGCCCCGAAGGGGATGTGACGATTTCAATATCGCTGAAGGCCCTTCGGGCCTTATCGCAGCCTGGCGGCAGCGGCTACAGATGGCTCAGCGCTCGTGCAGCGCCTCGGCGCGGGCGCGGATGATCGGCTTGAGCAGGTAGCTGAGCACGCTTTTCTTGCCGGTGATGATGTCCACCGAGGCGACCATGCCGGGGATGATCAGCAACGGCTTTTCATCGGTGCCCAGGTGGCTGCGGTCGGTGCGCAGCTTGATCACGTAGTAGGTGGTCTTCTTGTCTTCGTCGGTGATGGTGTCGGCGCCGATCTGTTCCAGCTTGGCCTTCAGGCCGCCGTAGATGGTGTAGTCATAGGCGGTGAACTTGACCACCGCTTCCTGCCCCGGGTGCAGGAAGGCGATGTCCTGCGGACGGATCTTCGCTTCCACCAACAGGGTGTCGTCCAGCGGCACGATCTCCACCATGTCGCTGCCCGGCTGGATCACGCCGCCGATGGTGTTGACCATCAGTTGCTTGACGATGCCGCGCACCGGCGAGGTGACCAGGGTCCGGCTGACCCGGTCTTCCAGGGCCTTGCCGGTGGCGCTGGCCTTGTTCAGTTCGGTGCGCGCCTCGTTGAGCTGGGTCAGGGCCTCGCTGCGGAATTTGCCACGGGTTTCGTCAATCTTGCGCTGGACTTCCTTGATCGCCGATTCGGCACGGGGGATCGCCAGGGTGGTGGCGTCCAGTTGCCCACGGGTCTCGACTTCGGCGCGCTTGAGCCGCAGCACTTCCACCGGCGACACCGCGCCCTGGGCCACCAGCGGCTCGGACATGGCGATTTCCTGGCGCTGCAGGCCCAGTTGCTGGCGGTACTGCGCCTGCTTGGAAGTGAATTCGCGCAGTTCCTGCTGCTTCTGGATCAGCTGTTCCTGCAGGCCGCCGACTTCGTCGTGCAACTGCTGGCGACGGCTTTCATACAGCGACTTTTCGCTGGCCGCCTGGCCGGGCACGGCGGCTATGGCATCGGCCGGGAAATTCAGTTCGCGGTTGTCGATCTCCGCGCTCAGGCGCTCGACCCGCAGCAGCATCGACAGGCGATCGGCCTCGGTCTCGCCGACGTTGGACTTGAAACGCGTGTCATCCAGGCGGATCAGCGGGGCGCCGGCTTCGACGATCTGCCCTTCCTTGACGAACAGTTCGGAGACGATGCCACCTTCCAGGTTCTGGATTTTCTGCACCTTGGACGACGGGATCGCCTTGCCCTCGCCCTTGGTCACTTCATCGATCACCGCGAAGTTGGCCCACAGCAGCAGGAACAGGAAGAAGCCGATGATGCCCCAGATGGTCAGGCGGATAACTCGCGGCGCATCCTCGATCAGCGCCTTGTTGACCTCGGGCAGGGGTTGGTCGTGCAGCGATTCGGTGCCTTTGAAGTAGCGCAGGATCGAGTCTTTGAAACCGGATTTAAGCAACACTGATCTGCCCCTTCTTCAACGCTTCCATCACGACTGCTTTCGGCCCGTCGGCGAGGATCTGCCCGCGGTCGATCACCAGCAGGCGATCCACCAGCGACAGCAGCGAGGCACGGTGGGTGACCAGCACCACGGTCTTGGCTTCCACCACGGCTTGCAGGCGTTGTTTCAAGCGTTCTTCACCAGTGTTGTCCATGGCGCTGGTCGGTTCGTCGAGCAGCAGGATCGGTGGGTTGAGCAACAGGGCCCGGGCCAGGGCGACGTTCTGCCGCTGGCCGCCGGAGAGGTTCTGCCCGCGCTCGCCGACCTGCAGTTCATAACCCTGCGGGTGCAGGCGGGCGAACTCGTGGACGCCGGCCAGTTCGGCGGCCTGCAGCACCAGTTCGTCTTCGACGTAACGGGCGCCGGAAGTCAGGTTGTCACGCAGGGTGCCGGCCAGCAGCTGGATGTCCTGGGCCACATAACCGATGTTGTGGCGCAATTCGCTGACGTCGATCTGCCGGATGTCCACGCCGTCCACCAGCAAGGCGCCGGAGTCCGGGGCATACAGGCCCACCAGCAGCTTGGCCAGGGAGCTCTTGCCCGAGCCGCTGCGGCCGATGATGCCGATCTTCTCGCCCGGCTTGACCACCAGATTGATGTTCTTCAGCGCCGGGTTCTGCTGCCCCGGGTAGGTGAAATTCAGTTGCCGGCATTCGATGGCGCCCTGCAGCACGTTGCGGCTCAGGGGACGCTCGTCGAAGTTGCGCTCCTGGGGCAGCTCCATCATCTGGTCGACCGAGGTCATGGTCACCCGCGCCTGCTGGTAGCGGGTCAGCAGGCCGGACAACGACGCCAGTGGGCTGAGGGCGCGGCCGCTGAGCATGTAGCAGGCGATCAGCCCGCCCATGCTCAGGTTGCCGTCGATGATCTGGTACACGCCGAAGACGATCATGATCACCCCGGCCAGTTGCTGGATCAGCAGGGTGATGTTCATCGCCAGGCTGGAGAGCATCTTCACCCGCAGCTCGAGACGGCCCAGGGTGCCGATGGTCTGTTCCCACTGGTACTGGCGTTCGCTTTCGGCGTTGTTGACCTTCACCGCGTCCAGCCCGGCCAGGGTCTCGATCAGGCTCGACTGGCGCTCGGCGCCCAGGGCCATGGTTTTTTCCATGGTGGCGATCAGCGGTTTTTGCAGGGCATAGCCGATGCCCAGGGCAATCGGGAAGGCCAGCACCGGAATCCACACCAGATGCCCGCCGAGGATGGCGATCACCAGGAAGATCAGCAGGGTGAACGGCAGGTCGATCAGGCTGGTGAGGGTCAGCGAGGCGAGGAAGTCGCGCAGGCTCTGGAACTCGTGGATGTTCTGGGCAAAGCTGCCGACCCGCGCCGGCCGGTATTTCATGGCCATGCCGACGATACGCTCGAACAGCGTGGCCGAGATGATCAGGTCGGTCTTCTTGCCGGCCAGGTCCAGGCACAGGCTGCGCAGGCTCTTGAGAACCAGGTCGAACAGGTAGGCGCCAGTGATGCCGATGGCCAGCACCCACAGGGTGGCGGCGGCCTGGTTGGGGACCACGCGGTCGTAGACGTTCATCACGAACAGCGGCGCGGCCATGGCAATGACGTTGATCAGCAGGCTAGCGGCGATGGCGTCGGCGTACAGCCAGCGCGAACGCTTCAAGGTGTCGCGGAACCAGGAGCGGGCGCGGGGAATCAGCGAGCCGTGGTTGACGTCGAATTTGTGTTGGGGCTGGGCGAAGAACACTTGCCCGCTGTAGTCGTCGGCCAGCATCTGCCGGCTGACGCTGACCTCGCCGCCATCGCTCTCGCTAAGCAGCAGGCGGGCCTGGTCTTCGCCCTGCCAGCCGAGCAGGACGGCGCTGCGGCCGTCCTTGAGCAACAGCATGGCCGGCATGGCGATGGCAGGAATCTGCTCCAGCTTGCGCCGCAGCAAACGCCCCTGCAGGCCGGCGCGAGCGGCGGCGCGCGGCAGCAACTCGGCGCTCAGGCGCTGGGAGGGTAAAGGCAGGCCGGTGGTCAACATGGCCGCGCTGGCCGGCTTCTGGTGCAGGGAACACAGGGTTAGCAGGGCATCCAGCAGCGGGTCGTCATGCATGCCGCGTGGATCATGGCTAAGTTGCACTCGACTGACTTCTGATTCCACGCTCGGCACTCTTTAACTGTCTATTGGATGAAAAGTACTCAATTCATCCCAGGCAGTTGGACCTTGGGCTTCACATCGTTCTGCACGACGGAAGCCATGGGTGCGACCACTCCCTGGCTCTTGAGCAATTCGCCCATGGTCGCCTTGATTCGATATTGAGTAAATAACTGAATGTTCTTGATTTCCGCCAACCGACGCGAGGCGGTGAACAGTTCATTCTCGCTATCGAGCAAGTCGAGCAAAGTGCGCTCGCCCAGACTGAATTGCTTCTGATACGCCTCACGCACGCTGGCGCTGCGATCGACATATTGCTGGGCGATCGGCACTTGCGCATTGGCGTTGTTCAAGGCGTTCCACGCCAAGCCTAGCTCTTCATTCAGAACACGCAGGGCGTTGTTACGAATATCCAGCGCCTGGTTGGACTGATAGGCCTTGGATTCCAGGTCGGCCTTGTTGCTGCCGCCGGCGAACAGGTTGAAGCGCATGCGCAGCATGGCCTGCCATTCGTTGTTGTGGCCGTCGATGCCGTCCAGGTTGTTGTCGGCGGTACGCCCCAGCTCGGCATCGAAGCGCGGGTAGAAGGTCGACTTGGCGGCTTCGTATTGCTTCTCGGCGGCGACGATGTCGGATTCGGCCGAGCGCAGGATCGGGCTGTTTTCCAGCATCTGGTGCCGGGCTTCGTCGAGGCTGGCCGGCAGCAGGGCCATGAAGCCGACCGGACGCTCCAGCTGGTCCGGCATCTGGCCGACGGCGCTGAGGTAGTTGGTCTGGGCATCGGCCAGGTTGGTCTGTTCGGTGATCAGGTTGTTGCGCGCCTGGGCCATGCGCGCTTCCGCCTGGTCGAGGTCGGCGCGGCTGCCGACGCCGCGCTGGGTGCGCAGCTGGATCTGATCGTAGATGCGCTCATGATTGCGCATGTTGTCTTCGGCCAGGCGCACGAACTCGCGCCGGGTCAGCACATCCAGGTACACCTGGGCCACGGTCAGCGCGGTGCGCTCGGAAGTGCCCAGCAACGAGTACGCCCGGGAATTGACGGTGGCTTGTTGACGCCCTACCTCGCTGGAGGTGGCAAAACCGTCAAAAACCATTTGCTGGAGACGTAAACTTGACTCGCTGCGGTTCAGCGTCTCCCAGTGATTGCTCGATCCTGCACGAGTGGTCGGGCTGTCGGTGCCTTCACGACCATAACCGCCCAGCAAATCGACCCGCGGCAAATAGCCGCCCTTGGCCGCTTTGAGCTGGTAATCGGCTGCCAGGCGGCTGTTCACCGCGGCCTGGATTTCCGGATGGACATCCAGTGCTTTCTGCATGGCTTCGGGCAGGGTTTGTGCTTGGGCGAAACTGGCGGCGAGTACGAAGGGTAAGGCTTTGAACAACTGCGGACGCATAGAGGAGGTTCCCAGGACTTCTTGTCCCAAATCACAGCAAAACGAGGCGCTGCATCGGATGATGGCAACCGGAATGACCGTATATCGGAAAGTTCAAACCATGAACTGGGTCACACACTTTTAGACAGGTCGCCGCATGAATATCAATGTGACATTACCTTGACGATTGTTTAGGATGACACTCAGAAGGTCAATAGTTTGGCATATGGTTAATAGCAAAAAAATATAGCCAATTTATTGACAAATATCCGCGTCAAAATCACGTGTTTCTACACTCTGAAGAACGTCCAGACTGCGTCGGCGTATGCCCGTCAGGAACATGGAAGTCTACTGAACGGTACCCCCCGGAGAATCCTCAATGAGCAGTGTTGTTGCTACCGTCAAAAGCATTGTTGGCCAAGTTTTCGTCGTATCCCCGGAAGGGGTTCGCCGCGTACTCGTTGAGGGTGATCGCCTGTATGTAGGCGACCAGGTCGATACCGGCCTGGCGGGCGCCGTCAGCCTGGAACTGGCCGATGGCCGGACCCTGGACCTGGGCCGTGAGACGCAATGGAGCGGCAGCGCTCCGGATTCCAGCACCGACCTGGCCGAGGCCGCCGAGCAAGCCGCGCCGTCGGTCGCGGAGCTGCAGCAGGCAATCGTCGCCGGCGCGGACCCGACCACCGAGCTGGAAGCCACCGCGGCCGGCCCGACCGCCGCGGGTACCGGCGGCGCTGCGGGCGGCGGCCACAGCTTCGTGATGCTCGACGCCACGGCGGGCCGGGTCGACCCGACCATCGGCTTCCCGACCGCAGGTCTCGGCGCGGCGGGAACCGCGGCGCAAGACACCACCGGTGCGCTGACCACCAATGACAGCAGCACTACCACCGAGATCCTGCGCGACTCGACCCTGAGCCTGAGCGCAACCCCGACCATTACCGAAGCCGGCGGCGTGCTGGTGTACACCGCCACGCTGACCCAGGCGCCGCTGACCGGCCTGACCATCACCCTGTCCAACGGTTCGGTGATCGTGATTCCGGCCGGGCAACTGACCGGCACCGTCAATGTGCCGCTGGCACCGAACGACACCGTCTACAACGACCCGAAAGAGATCAGCGTGGGCGTCACCGGCATCACCGGCGGCGGTGGCCTGGTCGTGACCGTCGACCCGACGCCAGCCGTCACCCAGGTCACGGACACCGTGGACACCACCACCGTGACCCTGACCGCGGGCTCCAGCGTGACCGAGGGTGGCCAGATCACCTACACCGCGACCCTGACCAACCCGGCGCAGACCCCGGTCACCGTGACCCTGTCCAATGGCTCGACCATCACCATCGACGCCGGCCAGACCGTCGGCACCGTGGTGGTCGACACCCCGCCGAACGACGTCTACAACAATGGCAGCACCGTCAGCACCAGCATTACCGGGACTACCGGCGGCAACTTCGAGAACTTGGTACCGAACCCGACGCCGGCGGTGACTACCATCACCGACTCGCCGGACACCACCGGCCTGACCCTGACCGCCAACGGCACCGTCGTCGAAGGCGGCCAGATCACCTACACCGCAACCCTGACCAATCCGGCGCAGACGCCGGTCACCGTGACCCTGTCCAACGGCTCGATCATCACCATCGAAGCCGGCCGGACCGTCGGCACCGTGGTGGTCGATACCCCGGTCAACGACGTCTACAACAACGGCAGCACAGTCAGCACCAGCATTACCGGCACCACTGGCGGCAACTTCGAGAACCTGGTGCCAAGCACCACGCCAGCGGTGACCACCATCAGCGACTCGCCGGATGCCACCGGCCTGACCCTGACGGCCACCGGCACCGTCGTCGAAGGTGGCCAGATCACCTACACCGCGACCCTGACCAACCCCGCGCAGACACCGGTCACCGTGACCCTGTCCAATGGTTCGACCATCACCATCGACGCCGGTAAAACCACTGGTACCGTGGTGGTCGATACCCCGGCCAACGATGTCTACAACAATGGCAGTACGGTCAGCACCAGCATTACCGGAGCCACCGGCGGCAACTTCGAGAACCTGGTGCCGAGCACCACGCCGGCACAGACCACCATCACCGACTCGGTGGACAACACCGGCCTGAGCCTGACCGCTACCGGCAGCGTTGTGGAAGGCGGCCAGATCACCTACACCGCGACCCTGACCAACCCGGCGCAGACCCCGGTTACCGTGACCCTGTCCAACGGCTCGACCATCGTCATCGAGGCCGGCAAGACCGTCGGCACCGTCGTGGTCGATACCCCCGCCAATGACGTCTACAACAACGGCAGCACGGTCAGCACCAGCATTACCGGCGCTACCGGTGGCAACTTCGAACAACTGACGCCCGACACCACGCCGGCACAAACCACCATCACCGACTCCGTGGACGACACCGGACTGAGCCTGTCGGCCAGTGGTTCGGTCGCCGAAGGCGGCTCGATTGTCTACACCGCCACCCTGACCAACCCGGCCGGCACGCCGGTCACCGTGACGTTGAGCAACGGCGCGGTGATCACCATCGCCGCCGGCGCGACCACAGGTTCCGTGAGCGTTGCTGCGCCCGCCGATGACGTCTACAAGGACGCCGGCAAGGTCGAAGCGACCATCCAGGACGCCACTGGTGGCAACTTTGAAAACCTGGTGCCGAGCACCACGCCGGCGGTGACGGACATCACCGACACCATCGATACCTCGACTGTCTCGCTGACCGCGACGCCGTCCGTGGCTGAAGGCGGCACCGTGGTCTACACCGCGTCGGTGACCGCGCCAGTGACTGGTTCGCCAGTGGTTGTCACGCTGTCGAATGGCCAGACCATTACCATTCCAGTGGGCGAGTCCTCCGGCACCGTCAATATCACGGCACCTAACGATGCCCTGGCCGGCGGCAGCTCCCTGAGCGCCACCATCACTGGTGCGACTGGAGGCAACTACGAGAAGCTGGACGTCGACGGCAAGCCTGCCGAGACCTCGGTTACCGATACCCCGGACACTACCAATCTGAGCCTCAGCGCGACCGACACCGTCGCTGAAGGCGGTTCAATCGTTTACACCGCGACGCTGACCAACGCAGCTGGCACTCCGGTGACCGTGACCTTGAGCAACGGCGCGGTGATTACCATTGCGGCCGGCGCCACTACCGGTTCTGTCACCGTCACAGCCCCAGCAGATGACGTTTACAAAGACGCTGGCAAAGTCGAAGTCAGCATCAAAGAGACTGCTGGCGGCAATTTCGAGAACCTCGTTCCGAGCACTACCCCAGCTGTGACTGATGTCACCGATACCATCGATACGTCGACTGTTTCGCTGACCGCTACTCCGTCCGTGGCTGAAGGTGGCGTAGTGGTCTACACCGCGTCCGTGACTGCGCCAGTCACTGGTTCGCCAGTGGTTGTCACGTTGTCCAACGGCCAGACCATCACTATTCCGGTAGGCGAATCGTCCGGCACCGTGAACTTCACCGCACCGAACGATGCCCTGGCGGGTGGCAGCTCCCTGAGCGCCACAATCACTGGCGCCACCGGCGGCAACTACGAGAAGCTGGATGTTGATAGCAAGCCTGCCGAGACTTCGGTTACCGATACCCCGGACACCACCAGCCTGACCCTCAGCGCTACCGACATCGTGGCCGAGGGTGGTTCGATCGTTTACACCGCCACTCTGACCAATGCCGCTGGCACGCCTGTAACCGTGACTTTGTCGAACGGTGCAGTGATTACTATTGCCGCCGGTGCAACTACGGGTTCCGTCACCGTCGCCGCTCCTGCGGATGACGTTTACAAAGACGCCGGCAAAGTCGAAGTCAGCATCAAAGAGACTGCTGGCGGCAACTTTGAAAACCTGGTGCCGAGCACTACTCCAGCCGTCACCGACGTGACCGACACCATCGATACGTCGACTGTCAGCCTGACCGCCACACCGTCCGTGGCTGAAGGTGGCGTGGTGGTGTACACCGCCTCTGTGACCGCTCCAGTGACCGGTTCGCCGGTAGTGGTAACCCTGTCGAATGGCCAGACCATTACCATTCCGGTGGGCGAATCGTCCGCTACCGTGAACTTCACGGCACCAAACGATGCTCTCGCTGGCGGCAGCTCCCTGAGCACCACCATTACCGGCGCTACCGGCGGCAACTACGAGAAGCTGGACGTTGACGGTAAGCCTGCCGAGACTTCGGTTACCGATACGCCAGACACCACCAATCTGACCCTCAGCGCGACAGACACTGTCGCTGAAGGCGGTTCGATTGTTTATACGGCCACCTTGACCAATGCCGCTGGCACGCCGGTAACCGTGACTCTGTCGAACGGTGCAATCATCACCATCGCCGCCGGTGCGACCACGGGCTCTGTGACCGTCGCGGCTCCAGCCGATGACGTCTACAAAGATGCCGGTAAAGTCGAAGTCAGCATCAAGGATGCTGCAGGCGGTAACTTCGAAAACCTGGTACCAAGCACTACTCCGGCGGTGACCGATGTCACTGACACCATCGATACCTCGACCGTCAGCCTGACCGCGACTCCATCCGTGGCTGAAGGCGGCGTTGTCATTTACACCGCCTCCGTAACCGCGCCGGTGACCGGTTCGCCAGTCGTGGTCACCCTGTCCAATGGACAAACCATCACCATCCCGGTCGGCGAATCTTCCGGCACCGTGAACTTCACCGCACCGAACGACGCCCTGGCGGGCGGTAGCTCCCTGAGCACCACCATTACCGGTGCGACTGGCGGTAACTATGAAAAACTCGATGTTGATAGCAAGCCGGCTGATACCTCGGTTACTGATACCCCAGACACCACTAGCCTGACCTTGAGCGCCACAGACACCGTGGCCGAAGGTGGTTCGATCGTTTATACCGCGACGCTGACTAACGCAGCCGGCACTCCGGTGACCGTGACTCTGTCGAACGGTGCGGTGATCACTATCGCTGCCGGTGCGACCACCGGCTCTGTGACCGTCGCAGCCCCAGCAGACGATGTGTACAAGGACGCTGGCAAGGTTGAAGTCAGCATCAAGGATGCTACGGGCGGCAACTTCGAGAACCTGGTGCCGAGCACCACCCCAGCGGTCACCGATGTCACTGACACCATCGACACCAGCACTGTTTCGCTGACCGCGACTCCATCTGTGGCCGAAGGCGGCACCGTGGTGTACACCGCGTCGGTCACCGCTCCAGTGACTGGCTCGCCTGTCGTTGTCACTCTGTCCAACGGCCAAACCATCACCATCCCGGTCGGAGAATCTTCCGGCACTGCGAACTTCACCGCACCAAACGACGCCCTGGCGGGCGGTAGCTCCCTGAGCACTACCATCACTGGCGCGACTGGCGGTAACTACGAAAAACTGGATGTCGACAGCAAGCCGGCCGATACCTCGGTGACCGACACCCCGGACACCACCAACCTGACCCTTAGCGCGACCGATACTGTGGCTGAAGGCGGTTCGATCGTTTACACCGCGACCCTGACCAATGCCGCCGGCACACCTGTGACGGTCACGTTGAGCAATGGCGCGATCATCACCATCGCCGCCGGCGCCACCACGGGCACCGTAACCGTGGCTGCTCCAGCCGATGACGTCTACAAAGACGCTGGTAAGGTTGAAGTCAGCATCAAGGATGCTACGGGCGGCAACTTCGAGAACCTGGTGCCGAGCACCACCCCAGCGGTCACCGATGTCACTGACACCATCGACACCAGCACTGTTTCGCTGACAGCCACTCCATCCGTGGCCGAAGGCGGCACCGTGGTTTATACCGCCTCCGTGACCGCGCCGGTGACCGGTTCACCAGTCGTGGTGACCCTGTCCAACGGACAAACCATCACCATTCCAGTGGGTGAGTCGTCCGGCACCGTGAACTTCACGGCGCCAAACGATGCCCTGGCGGGCGGTAGCTCCTTGAGCACCACCATTACCGGTGCAACGGGCGGTAACTACGAAAAACTCGATGTCGACAGCAAGCCTGCCGACACCTCGGTGACCGACACACCAGACACCACCAACCTGACCCTCAGCGCGACCGATACTGTGGCTGAAGGCGGTTCGATCGTTTACACCGCGACGCTGACCAACGCGGCCGGGACTCCGGTAACCGTGACCCTGAGCAACGGTGCAGTGATCACCATCGTTGCCGGCGCCACCACAGGCTCTGTGACCGTCGCCGCCCCTGCGGACGATGTGTACAAGGATGCCGGCAAGGTTGAGGTGAGCATCAAGGATGCCACCGGCGGCAACTTCGAGAATCTGGTTCCGAGCACGACTCCAGCCGTCACCGACGTGACCGACACCATCGATACCTCGACTGTTTCCCTGACCGCGACGCCGTCCGTGGCTGAAGGCGGCACCGTGGTGTACACCGCGTCGGTCACCGCTCCAGTAACCGGCTCCCCGGTAGTCGTCACTCTGTCCAACGGTCAGACCATCACCATTCCGGTGGGCGAGTCTTCCGGTACCGTGAATTTCACCGCGCCGAACGATGCCCTGGCGGGCGGCAGCTCCCTGAGCGCGACCATCACCGGTGCGACAGGCGGTAACTACGAGAAGCTGGACGTTGACGGCAAGCCTGCCGAAACCTCGGTTACTGATACTCCGGATACCACCAATCTGAGCCTGACAGCGACTGACACTGTCGCGGAAGGCGGTTCGATCGTTTACACCGCAACCCTGACCAATGCTGCGGGCACGCCTGTGACCGTGACCCTGTCGAACGGCGCGATCATCACCATTGCAGCAGGCGCCACTACTGGTTCTGTCACTGTCGCCGCCCCTGCGGATGACGTTTACAAAGACGCTGGCAAAGTCGAAGTCAGCATCAAGGATGCTGCAGGCGGTAACTTCGAAAACCTGGTACCAAGCACTACCCCAGCTGTGACTGATGTCACCGATACCATCGATACGTCGACTGTTTCGCTGACCGCTACTCCGTCCGTGGCAGAAGGCGGCACCGTGGTTTATACCGCCTCCGTGACAGCACCAGTGACTGGCTCGCCTGTAGTCGTGACCCTGTCCAACGGACAAACCATCACCATCCCGGTGGGTGAGTCTTCCGGCACCGTGAACTTCACGGCGCCAAACGATGCATTGGCTGGTGGTAGCTCCTTGAGCACCACCATTACCGGCGCAACGGGCGGTAACTACGAAAAACTCGATGTCGACAGCAAGCCTGCCGAGACCTCGGTTACTGACACTCCGGACACCACCACCCTCAGCCTGACAGCGACTGACACTGTCGCTGAAGGCGGTTCGATCGTTTACACCGCAACCCTGACCAATGCGGCCGGCACGCCGGTAACCGTGACCTTGTCGAACGGTGCCGTAATCAATATTGCCGCCGGTGCCACCACCGGTTCTGTCACCGTCGCCGCCCCTGCGGACGATGTGTACAAGGACGCCGGCAAGGTTGAGGTGAGCATTAAGGACGCTATCGGCGGCAACTTCGAAAACCTGGTGCCGAGCACCACGCCTGCCGTCACCGATGTGACCGATACCATCGATACGTCGACTGTCAGCCTGACCGCAACCGCGACTGTCGCCGAAGGCGAAACCGTGGTCTACACCGCGTCGGTTACTGCTCCAGTGACCGGCTCGCCAGTGGTCGTAACGCTGTCGAACGGCCAGACCATTACCATCCCGGTCGGCGAAAGCAGCGGGTCGGTGAACTTCGTTGCCCCGAACAGCCCACTGGCGGGCGGTAGCTCCCTGAGCACCACCATCACCGGCGCAACGGGCGGCAACTACGAGAAGCTGGATGTTGATAGCAAGCCAGCGGAGACCTCGGTTACCGACACCCCGGACACCACCAATCTGAGCCTCAGCGCGACCGACACCGTGGCCGAGGGTGGTTCGATTGTTTACACCGCTACCCTGACCAACGCCGCTGGCACGCCGGTGACTGTAACGCTCTCCAACGGCGCAGTGATTACCATCGCCGCCGGCGCTACGACTGGCTCCGTGACCGTGGCCGCCCCAGCCGATGACGTGTACAAGGACGCTGGCAAGGTTGAAGTCACCATCAAGGACGCCGCTGGCGGTAATTTCGAGAATCTGGTGCCAAGCACTACTCCGGCTGTGACTGACGTCACCGACACCATCGATACCTCGACCGTCAGCCTGACCGCCACTCCTAGCGTCGCCGAAGGCGGCACCGTGGTTTACACCGCGTCGGTCACCGCTCCAGTAACCGGCTCCCCGGTAGTCGTCACTCTGTCCAACGGTCAGACCATCACCATTCCGGTGGGCGAGTCTTCCGGTACCGTGAATTTCACCGCGCCGAACGATGCCCTGGCGGGCGGCAGCTCCCTGAGCACCACCATCACAAGCGCTACCGGCGGCAACTACGAAAAACTGGATGTCGACAGCAAGCCTGCCGACACTTCGGTCACTGATACTCCGGATACCACTACCCTCGGCCTGACTGCGACCGATACCGTGGCAGAAGGCGGCTCGATTGTTTACACCGCGACGCTGACCAACGCAGCTGGCACCCCGGTGACCGTAACGCTCTCCAACGGTGCAGTGATTACCATCGCCGCCGGCGCTACGACTGGCTCCGTGACCGTGGCCGCTCCTGCGGACGACGTCTACAAAGATGCCGGTACCGTAGAAGCCACAATCAAAACTGCTACTGGCGGCAACTTCGAGAGTCTGGTGCCGAGCACGACTCCAGCCGTCACCAACGTGACCGACACCATCGACACTTCGACTGTGTCGCTGACCGCTACTCCGTCTGTGGCTGAAGGCGGTACCGTGGTTTACACCGCGTCCGTCACTGCTCCAGTGACCGGTTCGCCGGTAGTCGTCACTCTGTCGAACGGCCAGACCATCACCATCCCAGTGGGCGAGTCCTCCGGTACTGTGAATTTCACAGCCCCGAATGATGCCTTGGTGGGTGGTAGCTCCCTGAGCACCACCATTACCGGTGCAACCGGTGGCAACTACGAAAAACTCGATGTCGACAGCAAACCTGCTGACACCTCGGTGACCGATACCCCGGACACCACCAACCTGACCTTGAGCGCCACCGAAACCGTGGCCGAGGGCGGTTCGATCGTTTACACCGCTACCCTGACCAATGCCGCGGGCACTCCAGTGACCGTGACCTTGAGCAACGGCGCCGTGATTACTATCGCAGCAGGTGCCACTACTGGTTCCGTGACCGTCGCAGCCCCCGCAGATGACGTTTACAAAGATGCCGGCAAAGTCGAAGTCAGCATCAAAGAGACCGCTGGCGGTAATTTCGAGAATCTCGTTCCAAGCACCACTCCGGCTGTGACTGATGTCACTGACACCATCGACACCTCGACCGTCAGCCTGACTGCAACGCCGTCTGTAGCTGAAGGTGGCGTTGTCGTTTACACCGCCTCCGTGACTGCGCCGGTTACTGGTTCGCCAGTCGTTGTCACCCTGTCCAACGGCCAGACCATCACCATTCCGGTAGGTGAATCCTCCGGCACCGTGAACTTCACCGCACCAAACGATGCCTTGGCGGGTGGCAGCTCCCTGAGCACCACCATCACTGGCGCCACCGGCGGCAACTACGAAAAACTCGATGTCGACAGCAAACCTGCCGAGACCTCGGTTACCGATACCCCGGACACCACCACTCTGAGCCTGACTGCGACCGACACTGTTGCTGAAGGTGGATCCATTGTTTACACCGCCACCCTGACCAATGCGGCCGGGACTCCGGTAACCGTAACTCTTAGCAACGGCGCGGTGATCACCATCGCTGCAGGTGCTACTACTGGTTCTATCACCGTCGCCGCCCCAGCGGACGATGTGTACAAGGATGCGGGCAAGGTTGAAGTCAGTATCAAAGAGACCGCTGGCGGCAACTTCGAGAACCTGGTGCCGAACACCACACCGGCTGTCACCGACGTGACCGACACCATCGACACCAGCACTGTTTCGTTGACCGCCACTCCATCTGTGGCCGAAGGCGGCACCGTGGTTTACACCGCATCGGTCACCGCTCCAGTCACCGGCTCGCCGGTCGTGGTCACCCTATCGAATGGGCAGACCATCACCATTCCGGTGGGTGAGTCGTCCGGCACCGTGAACTTCACCGCACCAAACGATGCCTTGGCGGGTGGCAGCTCCCTGAGCACCACCATCACTGGCGCCACCGGCGGCAACTACGAAAAACTCGATGTCGACAGCAAGCCTGCCGACACATCGGTTACCGATACGCCGGATACCACTACCCTCAGCCTGACTGCGACCGATACCGTGGCAGAAGGTGGCTCGATCGTTTACACCGCCACCCTGACCAACGCCGCGGGCACGCCTGTGACCGTGACTCTGAGCAATGGCGCGGTAATCACCATCGCCGCCGGCGCCACCACCGGCACCGTGACCGTGGCCGCTCCAGCTGATGATGTGTACAAGGATGCCGGCAAAGTCGAAGTCAGCATCAACGATGCTGCAGGCGGCAACTTCGAGAACCTGGTTCCGAGCACCATCCCAGCGGTCACCGATGTCACTGACACCATCGACACCAGCACTGTTTCGCTGACGGCCACGCCGTCCGTGGCAGAAGGCGGCACCGTGGTTTACACCGCGTCCGTGACCGCTCCAGTAACCGGTTCGCCGGTTGTAGTGACCCTGTCCAACGGCCAGACCATCACCATTCCGGTGGGCGAGTCGTCCGGTACCGTGAACTTCACGGCACCAAACGATGCCCTGGCTGGCGGCAGCTCCCTGAGCACCACCATCAAGGACGCTACGGGTGGCAACTACGAGAAGCTGGCTATCGATAGCAAGCCGGCTGATACCTCGGTCACCGATACTCCGGATACCACCACCCTCAGCCTGGCTGCGACCGATACCGTGGCAGAAGGCGGCTCGATTGTTTACACCGCCACCCTGACCAACGCCGCGGGCACGCCTGTGACCGTGACTCTGAGCAATGGCGCGGTGATCACCATCGCCGCCGGCGCCACCAGCGGCAGCGTGACCGTGGCCGCGCCGAGTGACGACGTCTACAAAGATGCCGGTACCGTAGAAGCCACAATCAAGACGGCTACTGGCGGCAACTTCGAGAACCTGGTGCCGAGCACTACGCCGGCTGTGACCAGCGTCACCGACACTATCGATACTTCGACTGTGTCGCTGACCGCTACTCCATCTGTGGCAGAAGGCGGCACCGTGGTTTACACCGCGTCCGTGACTGCTCCAGTGACCGGTTCGCCGGTCGTGGTAACCCTGTCGAACGGCCAGACCATCACCATCCCGGTGGGTGAGTCGTCCGGCACCGTGAACTTCACCGCGCCAAACGACGCACTGGTCGGCGGTAGCTCCTTGAGCACCACCATCACGGGCGCGACTGGCGGCAACTACGAAAAACTCGATGTCGACAGCAAGCCTGCCGAGACTTCGGTTACCGATACCCCGGATACCACCAATCTGAGCCTGACAGCGACTGACACTGTCGCTGAAGGCGGTTCGATCGTTTACACCGCGACCCTGACCAACGCCGCGGGCACACCTGTGACCGTGACTCTGAGCAATGGCGCGGTAATCACCATCGCCGCCGGCGCCACCACTGGCACTGTGACCGTGGCCGCTCCAGCCGATGACGTCTACAAAGACGCCAGTACCGTGCAAGCCACGATCCAGACCGCCACCGGCGGCAACTTCGAGAATCTGGTACCGAGCACCACGCCTGCGGTCACCAACGTCACCGATACCATCGACACCTCGACCGTCAGCCTCACCGCGACCTCGAATGTGGCCGAAGGCGGTACCGTGGTTTACACCGCGTCGGTTACCGCTCCGGTCACCGGCTCGCCGGTCGTCGTCACCCTTTCCAACGGCCAGACCATCACCATTCCGGTCGGCGCCAGCAGTGGTACGGTGAACTTCGTAGCGCCAAACGATGCCCTGGCTGGCGGCAGCTCCCTGAGCACCACCATCACCAACGCCACTGGTGGCAACTACGAAAAACTGGCAGTCGACAGCAATCCGGCCAACACCACGGTCACCGATACGCCGGACAACACGTCCCTGACCCTCAGCGCCACCAACACCGTGGCCGAGGGTGGCTCGATCGTTTACACCGCGACCCTGACCAATGCAGCCGGCACGCCTGTCACCGTGACCCTGAGCAACGGCGCGGTGATCAACATCGCCGCCGGTGCCACCACCGGCACCGTGACCGTGGCCGCGCCGAGCGACGACGTCTACAAAGACGCCGGCACCGTGCAAGCCACGATCCAGACTGCCACCGGCGGCAACTTCGAGAATCTGGTATCTAGCACTGCACCGGCTGTGACCAACGTCACCGACACCATCGACACCTCGACCGTCAGCCTGAAAGCGACGCCGTCGGCGGTCGAAGGCGGCGCCGTGACCTACACCGCCACCGTGACCTCGCCGGTCACCGGCAGCCCGGTCGTGGTGACCCTGGCCAATGGCGAGAAGATCACCATCGCCGTCGGCCAGACCACCGGGTCGGTGAGCATCACCGCACCGAACGATGTCCTGGTTGGCCACACGCCACTGAGCAACTCGATCAGCACCGTCAGCGGCGGCAACTTCGAGAACCTGGTGGCCGACAAGACGCCGGTCAGCACCACCGTGACCGACACCCCGGACACCACCAACCTGTCGCTCAGCGCCACCAGCACCGTGGCCGAAGGCGGTTCGATCGTCTACACCGCCACCCTGACCAACGCCGCCGGCACGGCCATGACCGTGACCCTGAGCAACGGCGCGGTGATCAACATCGCCGCCGGCGCCACCACCGGCAGCGTGACCGTGGCCGCGCCGAGCGACGATGTGTACATCGACGCCGGCAACGTCAGCGCCAGCATCGCCAGCACCACCGGCGGCAACTTCGAGAACCTGGTGCCCAGCACCACGCCGGCCGTGACCAGCGTCACCGACACCATCAATACGACCACGGCGAGCATCAACGGCAGCACCTCGGTCACCGAAGGCCAGGCCGCGACCTACACCGTCAGCCTGACCAGCCCGGCGCAAACCGAGGTCACCCTGAAGATCAGCTACAGCGGCACCGCCACCGACGGCTCGGACTTCACCGGCGTATACACCGTGAAGATCCCGGCGGGCGCCAGCAGCGCCAGCTTCAACGTCGCCACCCTCGACGACAAGATCACCGAGGGCACGGAAAACTTCGTGGTCAAGATCGACTCGGCCACCGGCGGCAACTTCGAGAACCTGGTGGTCAGCGGCACCAATGACAGCGTCACCACTTCGATCATCGACAACGATGCGCCACCGGTCCTCGACCTGGATGCCAACAACTCCAGCGGCGCCACCGGGGCCGACTACAAGGTGACCTTCACCGAAGGCACCAGCGGCCCAGGCGTGTCCATTGGCGATACCGACCTGTCGATCACCGACCCGGACAGCACGATGCTGACCGGCGCCACCATCGTGCTGACCAACCGTCAGCCGGGCGATGAGCTGAACCTGGGCAACAGCGTCAACGGCATCACCATCAATGCCAACAGCCAGGCGGGCACCATCACCCTGACCCTGTCCGGCAATGCGACGCTGGCCGACTACATGCAGCAGATCAAGAACATCACCTTCACCAACAACAGTGAGGACCCGAGCACCACACCGCGGACCATCACCGTGACGGTGACCGATGGCAGCAACTACTCCAACGTCGCCACCACCACGGTCAACGTGGTGGCGGTGAACGACGCGCCAGTGGCCACCGGCGGCGCCGTGACCGGCACCGAAGACACCGCCCTGACCCTGACCTGGGCCACCTTCGGCGTCAGCGACGTGGACAGCCCTGCGGCCAGCCTCGGGGTGAAAATCACCCAGCTGCCGGGCGACGGCAAGCTGCAATACCTCGACGGCTCGACCTGGAAGGACGTGGCCAGCAACCAGACCTTCAGCAAGGCCGATATCGACGCCGGCAAGCTGCGCTTCACCCCGGATGCCAACGAGTCGGGTGTCGACGGCTACAACGGCAGCGGCGTGGGCAACCAGCAGGCCGACTACGCGCAGATCAAGTTCCAGCCAACCGACGGCCAGGCCCTGGGCACCACCGGCACCGTGAAGATCGACATCACCCCGGTGGCCGATGCGCCGACCCTGGGCGTGGCGAGCAACAGCGTGAACTCCATCGGCCTGCTCAAGGAGTCCTGGAGCAGCCTCAGCGGCCTGGGCACCAACGGCAGCGGCATCACCGGCGATGCGCTGAAAAACGTCTTCAACAACTCCGGCAACCCGACCAGCAGCACGACGGTGACCAATGCCCAGTCCGATGCCAGCGTGACCGGCGGCAGCGGCTCGAAGACCTCCGGCCTGATCTACCTCGAAGCCGGCAAGACCTACAGCTTCAGCGGGGTCGGCGACGACAGCCTGCTGATCACCATCGGCGGCAAGAACGTGGCCACCGCGACCTGGGGGGCCGGTGGCAGCATCAGCGGTTCGTTCACCCCGACCACCAGCGGCTACTACACCCTGGACATCTACCACGCCAACCAGAGCGGCCCGGGCAGCTATGACGTCAACCTGTCGGTCAATGGCAGCACACCGGTCGACCTGAGCAACGCCAACATTCCGATGTACCCGAGCGAAACCGCGCTGAACAATGCCGGCGTCACCCTTTCCGAGCTGCACGGCAGCAACGGCGAGGGCTACTACGACGGCTACAAGCTCAACGAAGGTGCCGAAGGTGGCAGCGTCAAGCTGTCGAAGATCAGCACCGCCCTGACCGATACCGACGGTTCGGAAAGCCTGAGCGTGAAGATCGGCGGCATTCCGGCCGGCTCGGTGCTCAGCGATGGCGCCGGTCATACCTTCACCGCGGGCGGCAGCGTCAGCGAAGTCAATGTCACCGGCTGGAACCTGGGTACGCTGACCCTGACCCCGCCGTCGCACTACAACGGCTCGTTCAACCTGACCGTGACCTCGACCTCCACCGAGTCCCTGGGCGGTTCGGCCAGCAGCACGGCACAGATCCCGGTCACGGTGTACCCGGCGACCTACAGCGCCAGCGTCGCCACGGCGGGCGATGACAACTTCGTCGGCACCGAGGGCAACGACATCATGGTCGCCGACGTCGCCGGCCTGAACGTGGTGCAAGGCAAGAACTACAACATCGCGTTCATGGTCGACAGCTCGGGCAGCATGAGCGATGCCTCGCTCACCGCCGCCAAGAACTCGCTGACCACCGTGTTCAACTCCCTGAAGAACAGCCTGGGCAGCAGCACCTCGGGCACGGTGAATATCTTCCTCGCGGACTTCGATACCCAGGTCAACAAGCAGATCTCGGTAAACCTCAACGATCCGAACGCCCTGAACCAGCTCAAGGCGGTTCTGGACAGCATGGTGTCCGGCGGCGGCACCAACTACGAAGACGTGTTCAAGACCACGGCCAACTTCTTCCAGAGCAGCACGGCCACCAGCAATACCAACGCCACCAACCTCACGTACTTCATCACCGACGGCAAACCGACGTTCTACCAGACCGGCGAGCAGACCAACCCGACGCTGTACTCGGGCGGCGCGAAGCTCGACGACGTGCTGACCACCAGCAACTACAAGCTGGGGGACACCTTCGGCAAGTACCTGGACAACACTCACTATATGAGCGTCGGCACTGACGGCACGGTGACCCTGCAAACCTACACCGCCAACTGGTGGGGACAGGGCGGCTCGTGGAGCACTTCGACCCTCGGCACCCTGCATGCCCAGGGCGATGGCACCTATGAGCTGTCCAGCCTGGGCGGCGCGGGCAGCTACACCAACAACGCCACCACCAGCAACTCCACCAGCAGCTTCACCCTGCTGAGCAACCTGTCGCAGGTGGAAGCGATCGGCCTGAACAACGACGTCAGCCTCAACGACCTGCGGCCGTACGATACCGACAGCACCCCACAGACCAATATCGACCCGTCGAACCTGGCTGACGCCATCCTTGGCCATACCGAAGCGACCATGCCGGGCGCCGACACGGTCAACGGCGGCAACGGCAACGACATCCTGTTCGGCGACCTGGTGAGCTTCAACGGCATCGCCGGCGAGGGCTACCAGGCCATGCAGGCCTTCGTGGCGCAGAAGACCGGCGTGGCCGCGAGCAGCGTCACCACCAGCAACGTGCACCAGTACATCACCGAGCACTACACCGACTTCGATGTCTCCGGGGCCCATGACGGCAATGACACGCTGCTGGGCGGCGCCGGCAACGACATCATCTTCGGCCAGGGCGGCAACGACCTGCTCGACGGTGGCAAGGGCAACGACATCCTGTTGGGCGGTACCGGCAACGACACGCTGATCGGTGGCGCGGGCAATGACATCCTGATCGGCGGCTCGGGTGCCGACACCTTCGTCTGGAAGGCCGGCGACACCGGCAACGACGTGATCAAGGACTTCAAGGCCAGCGAAGGCGACCGTATCGACCTGCGGGACCTGTTGCAGGGCGAGAGCGCCAGCACCATCGACAACTTCCTGAAGATCACCACGGTGGACGGTACCTCGACCCTGCAGGTCAGTTCCGAAGGCAAGCTCAACGCGGCCGGCGGCATTGCCAACGCGGACGTGACGATCAAGCTGGAGGGCAACAACTGGTCCAACACCAACATCAACTCGCTGATCGCCGGTAGCGACCCGACCATCAAGATCGATCACAACAACAGCTGATCCACGGTCGACCGGCCACCCGCCCTGGGTGGCCGGTTCTTCCCACCGTGACGATTGTGCCGCCACGTCGCATACTCGCGACCAAAGCGTGCCGGTGGCCTATGCTGCTGACAGCATGATGCCGGACCATATCTAGAGGGATTCCCCATGTTCTACGTGCAACGCGATGCACAGGGCCAGCTGGTTCGCGTGGAGGCCACGCCTTACGCCGAGGCCACGGATACACTGCCGGCCGACCACAGTGAGATCCAGCAGTGGTTCGCCAACGAGGTGGTGGAAGTCAGCCTGAAACAACTCAAGCAGAGCGACCTGGAAATGATCCGGGTACTCGACGACTTGATTCAGGTGCTGACCAGCAAGGGCGTGATCCGCGTCACCGACCTGCCACCGGCGGCCCAGGCCAAGCTGATGGACCGGACCCAGGCGCGTGAGGCGCTGGGTGGCCTGAGCCACCTGATCAACGACGACGAAACCGGCCTGATCTGATAATCGCCGGCCAGCGGTTCCCGCACCTGCGCGGGCGCCGCTGGCCGGCGATCTTCGCTCAGCGCCTCAGCGCCAGGGCGCGGGCTCGCCGAACAGGCGGCCCTGGACGCCGTACAGGCCCATCTCGCGAATCACCTGCAACTCCCCTTCGGTTTCCACGCGCTCGGCAATCAGCGGCAGGTCGATGCTGTGGGCGGCGCGCTGGATGGCTTCGATAAACAGGCGCTTGTCGCTTTCCTGGTCGATGTCGCGGATGTAGCTGCCGTCGATCTTCAGGTAGGCCAGGCCCAGGCGCGCCAGGTTGCCGATCATGCTGAAGCGCCCGCCGAAACGCTGCAGGCTCAGGGAGAAACCCAGCTCGCGCAGGCGGCGGGTCAGTTGTTCCAGCAGCGCTTGTTCAGGCAACTGCTCTTCGCCGATCTCCAGGGTCAGGCGCGGCCCCAGGTTGGAGTGCTGGCGCAGGATCTCGAACACCTTGTTCAAGGCCTGCGGGTCGGCCAGGGTCGCGGCCGACAGGTTCAATGCCAGCGAATCCTGATGCCCGGCCATCTGCTTGAGCACCTGTTCGAGCATCAGCAGGTCCAGGCGCGAGGTCCAGCCAAAGCGCTCCAGCCACGGCAGGAAGCGCCCGGCGGCAATGGTCTGGCCCTGCTCGTCGAGCAAGCGCGACAGCACCTTGTAGTGCAGCACCAGCGTGGTATCGCGGGTCGCGACCACCGGCTGGAAATACAGCTCGAACCGCTGCTGGCTCAAGGCCCCGTCCAGCAGGGTGTGCCAGGCGTGATGGTCGTCGCCGACGCTGGCTGCCGCGCCATGCTCCAGGCAGGCCCAGCTCGTGTCGCCCTGGGCTTCGGCCTGGGCCAGGGCCTGGTCGCCCAGGCTCAGCACCGCCTGCGGCGAGTCGCCATGGACGAAGGGCGCCAGGCCGATGGAGGCCACGGACGCCACATCGGTGGCGCCGGTGGCGTGCAGGCTGGCCAAGGCGTTTTCCAGGTTCTGCGCCAGCTGCAGCGCCTCTTCGCGCACCAGCCCCGGCGCCAGCACGGCAAATTCGCCACCGCGGATGCGGGTCACCAGGTTGTGGGTTTCCGGGTAGCGCGCGCATTCACGCTGCAATTGTTCGCCCACCGCCTGCAGCAGCTGGTCGGTGCGCTGCCCGCCCAGGCGCTGGTTCAGGCCGGCCAGGTCCTTGACCCGCAGCAACAGCAGGTAGCCGGAGCTGGCCTGTTCCGGGTTGCTCACCCGGGCATTGAGCTGCATCTCGAAGTAACGACGGTTGGCCAGGCCGGTCAGGTTGTCCTGGTAGGACTCGACCCGCAGCCTTTCGCTGCGCTCGGCCTGTTCCTGGAACAGCGCCTTGAGCTTCTCGACCATCTGGTTCATCGCCTGCACCACGCGGCGCAGTTCCGGCGTGCGCGGCAGCTCGGGCAGGCTGAGGAATTCGCGGCGGGCAATGGCGTGGGATTGCTGCACCATGTAGTCCAGCGGCTTGAGCTGGCGGCGCAGCAGCAAGGCCCCCAGCACCGCACTCACGGCACCGCACAGCAGCAGCCAGCCGAGGCTGCCCAGGGCGCTTTGCCAGAGCTTGGCGACGGCGAACATCGGATGGCTGACCACTTCGACCCGCGCCGCCTGTTGCCAGCCACGGCTGACCAGGGCGTCGCCGCCGGCCGGCTCCAGGCCGATCAGCTTGACGAACCAGTCCGGCACGTCGCTGACCTCGGGCGTGCCGCTGCGCTCGACCATGACCTCTTCGGTGACCTGGTTGATCACGCGGATGCTCGAGTAGTAGCCGCTGTCGAAAATCGAGCTGACCAGCAGCTCGACCATCGCCGGGTCGTCGATGTTCGGGGTCAGGGACAAGGCCAGCGCCGTGGCCGCGTCCTGGGCATGGGAACGCAGCTGGTTGACGTACTGGGTGCGCGAACTTTCCAGGCTGACCATGAAGCTGCCGCTGAAGGCGACCACCAGGAACAGACAGATTGCGATCAACAGTTGTTTGAACAAAGACATCTGAGCTCGTGCTCCTAGTGAGTCGTCTCGACCGGAAAACCTTCGGCCTGCATTTTCTTCAACACGTCCTGCCACCGGGACAGGCGCTTGGTGTCACCGACTTTCTTGCTGCCCTTGCCGGGCAGCCACAGGCCCTCGGCATTGAAGGCGTACACCGGCAGCAGGTCGGTACGCTGGCTGGCCGGCTGGATGGCGTCGATCAGGCTGTCGAGGACCAACGGCATGGCCTCCGGACTTGAATAGTAGGTCAACACCATGTGCGCGCGGTTCTGGCGCAGGGCCTTGACGTAGGTGATGCGCAGCTTGTCACTGGAAACACCGAGGTGGCGCAGGCTGAAATACTTGGCGATCGCATAGTCCTCGCAATCGCCGGCGCCCTTCCACAGGGCCTCGACCGGGGTTTCCCAATAATCCACCTGATGCCACAGGTCGATGTCTTCCACGTAGCGCATGTTCTTGTTGAAGAACAGGTTGACCACCTTGAGCTGTTCCATCTCGCTGGCCTGGTTCTGGGTCGCCAGCAGCTGCTGCCAGGCGTCGATGCGCTTCTGCCCTTCACCCAGCGGCCCGTACAGCGCCGTGGCGCGGCGGCTGATCTGCGAAAAGTCCCAATCGGCCTGCAGGCCACCCAGCAGCAAGCCGGCCAGCAGCAGCGCCGAAAACAGCCAGCGCAGGGTCCGAGAAAGAGCTAAACGTGCCGCCAATGCGAAGAGTCCATGGGAGCTGTCGTGGGTCGAAGGATGGTGCAGGTTGGTCCGCCAAAAGACAATGGCACCTTACAATCACAGCCCCTCTGGAGACGCTAAGCTGAAAGCAGGGACCTGTTCGTTTATCGGCCAGTGCTTGAGCCTCAGGAGGGCTGCCCCGAGAATCAGCGCCGGCAAAATCCATGACAGGGCCCAGACGGCTGGTTTGACAAGCTGCAGGGCGCTATCTAGCGTCCATTGGATCCAAACCTCAGAAAACAGGATAGCGTTAACGTGACAGAAAAACCGAGGCCCTTGAGCAAGATCGCAGTCAGCGGGCCAATCCCCGCCCACCTCGCGCGCTCGGTGATCGAGGAAACCCTGCGCGCGGCGATTCTCGACGGCCGACTGCCCAGCGGCACGGCGCTGCGCCAGCAGGATCTGGCCGACCTCTTCGGCGTCAGCCGCATGCCGGTGCGCGAGGCCTTGCGCCAGCTCGAAGCGCAATCGCTGTTGCATGTGGTGCCGCACAAAGGCGCGGTGGTCGCCGAACTGATCGGCTATGACGCGGTGGAAACCTACGGCCTGCGCCTGCTGCTGGAACTGGAGGCGCTGCGCCTGTCGATCCCGCTGCTCGACGCCGAGGATATCGCCCAGGCCCGCGGCTACATCGCGCAGCTGGAAAACGAAACCGACCACGCCGAAATCGGCCGTCTCAACCGTTTGTTCCACATGGCGCTGTACCACCGGGCGCCGAACCAGAAGCTACTGCGCCTGATCGAGCTCGAGTTGAACGAGGAAGAACGCTTCCTGCGCTTCCATCTGTCCTCCATGGGCCTGGGCAAGTTGACCCAGGACGACCACAACGCCATGACCGACGCCGCCGAGGCCAAGGACGTCGAGCGAGCGGTGGAGGTGCTGCGCGGCCATCTGGAAAAGGCCGCGAAGACCATTCGCGACTACCTCGAACGGACCGCCGAGGGCTGACAGCGGTAACGGCGGCATGACGCGGCCACGATGCAACACTCAATGACCGGCACACCGGCTTAAGGAAAAGCAGTGCACGCGCGCAATGACAAATGGCTGATAGTGCTCAACTCCGGCGAGCCGGCGAAAACCCGGCTCATCTGCTTTGCGCAGACCGGCGCGGACCCGGAACAACTGCGCAACTGGTCCACCGGGCTGGGCGGACACATCGAGTTGGTGCTGGTGCGGCTGCCCGGCCACGGCAGCCGCCAGGCCGAAACCCCGCTCGATGACTGGCCGCGGCTGCTGGCCGACACCTTCCCTGTACTGCGCCCTCTGCTGGCCAAGCCCCACGCCCTGTTCGGCCATGGCCTGGGCGGGATGCTGGCCTACGAAGCCGCCAAGCACGCCCAGGCGCACTACCCCGGCCAGACCCGCCACCTGTTCATTTCCGCCTGCCGCAGCCCCGACTACCCATCGCCCCGGCCGTTGCTGCACATGTTGCCTGCGGCGCCCTTCCAGGAAGCCATGCTGTCGCTGGGCGCCACGCCGATCGAAATCCTCCGCGACCAGGCCAGCCGGAAGCAGTACGAAACGCTGCTGCGCGCCGACCTGAAGCTGTTCGAATCCTGGCGCGATCTGTCGAGCGGCAACCTCGACATTCCCCTCACCGCCTTCTATGGCAGCGAGGACCCGCTGGCCCCCGCCAGCAACATGGCCAACTGGCGCGAGTTCACCCGCCGTGAGTTCGAGCTGATCGAGGTGGCCGGCAATCACTTCTTCATCAAGTCCCAGCGCCAGCGCCTGCTGCAGATCATCAATATCCACCTGGGCCTGCTCGGCGAATAATCCGCCGTCTTCCTCCCCCGCTCCTGCCCTCACAGGCCCGCCGACGATGGCTCAGCCGGCGATTTGGGCCCACTCTTGCTGTCGCCGACTGAAAAAGGGACGTGAGCGGCGCGCAGGCTTGTCCGCACACGTCGATCTGCAGACCCACGCAAGGAGCCCAGCGACTGGAGGGCATGACCGGGATCGGCTCCCGCATGCCTTCTCCCAGATATTCAACGACTTCAACTCAGCGCTTCGAAGTTTGCTTCGAGTGAGGCATTCACTCAGTGTTAAAAATTCTGACTTATATAAGTCGGAAGGGGCAACTTCATCTCAACAAAACTTCAACCAGAAGTTTTGCAGCAACTTGTCGCGCGACAAAAATACAAGTTAGAAAAGTATTATAAAAACAACTTGCTCGACACTTTCTCCTGTATTAGTTTTTTCTCCGCCGACATTAAACAACGTCGAGCAGCCGTTCATGAGCACCTGGAAAGCCTCGGCTTTATTGGCTCTCGCAAGCCCATAACGCCAAGACGACGGTTGTTTAACGGATAGACAGGCCAGCACTATAAAACTTTCCAGTTTATCAACTCAGGTTTGAGGCCCCTGTTCGCCCGCAATAAATAATTACTGATTAAAACGCCTATACGAGCCGCAACTAATCGGCCAATCAAACACATTTGAACATCTCAGACAGGTAGCCTAAATGAACGCCAGCAAAGAACTTCTCGACGCCCGCAAGGCCACACTCAGCGCCCATCCCATTTTTGCCGAAATCAACACACTCGCGGTTCTTCAACGCTTCATGCAGGCCCATGTTTTCGCCGTGTGGGACTTCATGTCGCTGACCAAGCGCCTGCAACAGGAACTGACCTGCGTGCGCCTGCCCTGGCTACCGCCGCGGGACCCTCGCGCCGCTCGGCTGATCAACGAAATCGTGCTCGGCGAAGAGTCCGACGATCGCCCCGGGCAAGGCCATTACAGCCATTTCGAGCTGTACCTGGACGCCATGCGCGAAGTCGGCGCCACCACCGGGGTCGTGGAACGCTTCGTCGCGCTGCAACAGGAGGGTGTGAGTTTCGACACCGCCCTGCACAGCGTCGACGCCGACCCGGCCGCCAGCGCCTTTGTCCGCCAGACCGTGCACACCGCCGTGCAGGCGCCGGCCCATTGCGTGGCGGCGGCCTTTCTCCATGGCCGGGAAAGCGTCATCCCGCGGATGTTCCAGCGCATCCTCGACGACTGGGGCATCGGCATCGAGCAGGCGCCGACCTTTCGCTACTACCTGCAACGCCATATCGAAGTCGACTCCGACGACCACGGCCCGGCCGCGGAACAGCTGCTGCAGCGGCTGGTGGCTGGCGACCCGCAACGCCAGCAGGAGGTGTACGCGGCCGCCATCGCCGCGGTGGACAGCCGCATCGCTCTGTGGGACGGGCTGCGCCTGAGCATGGCCGAATCGGCGATCGGGGTGAGCGCATGAACGCCCTCGACTACCAATCCTTCGCCGACACCTGGGAAGAGCGCGCGACCATCCGCACCCGGCCACGGCGCATGCTCGAGGACGACGACAAGCTGATCTATCCCCTGAGCCGCCAGCCCCTGGTGCACAGCCAGGGCTTCCTCGACCACTGTGCCCATCTACGGGACTTCGTGCTGGTGCAAAGCCTCTACAAGTTCATCAACGACGTGGTGATCTTCGAGACCGAGCTGGTGGACAAGACCGCCCGCAACATCGCCAAGAATCGCTTCGCCATTGCCTTCCCCTTTGCCTGTCGCTACGACGCCATGACCGTGGTGGTGGACGAGGACTACCACGCGCTGGTGGCGATGGACTTCATGCAGCAAACCATCGCCATGAGCGGTATCGAGCCCATCGAGCTGCCCCGGGAAATCGAACTCAGCCGGGCCATCCCCGCCGCCCTGCGGCTGGCCCCCGCACACCTGCGCGACGCGATGGAGCTGGTCTGCGTGGCCATCGCCGAAAACACCGTGACCAACGATGTCGCCGCCTTCGCCAAGGACGACACGGTCAAGCAATCGATCAAGGGCCTGATGGCCGACCACCTGCAGGACGAAGGCCGGCATTCGGGCTTCTGGTCGCGGCTGGTGCGCATCTATTGGCACGGCGCCAGCGATGCCGACCGCGCAGAGATCGCCCGGGTGCTGCCGGTGTTCATCGCCCAGTACCTGACCAACGACATTCAGAAGGACTTCGACTTGCGGCTGATCGAGCAACTGCCCGTCGCCGCCCCGATCAAGCAGGCGCTGCGCGAGGAGGCAGCCGCCCTGGCCTACCCGATCAACCGCCATCACCCGCTGATCGCCAACATCCTGCGCTTCTTGCGCAGCAGTTCGATGCTGGATTCGGCCTGCGTCCAAGACGCACTGGCCGACTACCTGCCCTAACGGAGGGACCCGAGCATGAGACGCCTCGACATTGTGTTGACGGGCCGCAGCCAGGCCCTGAACGAACTGGCCATGGAGCTGGAACGCCACGGCCATCTGGTGCGACAACTGGACTCGCCGCAAGCCATCGCCAACGCCGAGGGGCTGCGGCCCCATCTGCTGATCGACGACGGCAGCCTGGGTGATTCACCCATCCTCGCAGCGGACACCGCGCGCCTGGAATTGCGCATCGCCCTGATCGCCCAAGCGGCGCCCGGGCTGCCGCAGGTGCGCCTGTTCCACCGCCACGACGCTCGGCTGATCGAACAGGCGAGCCTGCCGCCGGAAGCTAGCGGCAATGGCCAGGCCCTACGCGGCAGCACAGTGGCCAGGCTGGTCGCCAGCACCGCGCGGCTGGTCAGCGGCTTTTCCCGTGGCGCAGCGTTTTTCCAGCAGCTCACGGCTCTGGATGAACCCAGCGAACCGTTGCTGGGCCTGGAGCGCCTGGACTCGCTGGCCTTCGAGCACCGGCACAACCCACAGCCGACACCGGCCTTGCTGCGCGAGATGCAGGTGCCGATCGTCCAGCGCCTCGACCAGAGCCTGCTGGCCTTCGCCCAGCGTCCGGCCTTGAACATCCAGGGCGTCGACTACAGCTACCAGACCCTGCATCGGCTGAGCCGCAACCTGCAGCGGCAGATGCTGCGACACCTGCCTCCAGCCTCTGCCCAACCACCGGTGATCGGCCTGTGCCTGCCCAAGTCGGCGGTGCTCTATGCCGCGATTCTCGCCACCCTGGGTTGTGGCGCGGTGTACCTGCCGCTGGACCCGGAGCACCCGGCGCAACGCCGGCGCTACATTCTCGACAACGCCGGCGCCGCCCTGCTGCTGCACGACGGCTGCGAAGACCTGGCCGACCTCGACCTGGCGCAACTCGATGTGCGCACCCTGTTGCACGACGCCGCCGAGGACAGCCTCCCGCTGCTGCGCCAGGCGCGGCCACCAGAGACGCCCTGCGTGGCGATCTACACCTCGGGCACCACCGGCCAACCCAAAGGCGTGTTGCTCAGCCAGGGCAATCTCAGTCACTTCTGTGCCTGGTACATCGACCATGTCGAGCTGGGCCCAGACAGCCGGGTGCTGCAGTTCTCCACCATCAACTTCGACGCCTCGCTGCTGGATATCCTGCCCACCTTCCTCTGTGGCGCGCTGCTGGTGGTCCCCGACCAGGACCAGCGGCGCGACCCGCGGCAACTGCTGGCCCTGCTCCAGCGGCAGAAGGTCAGCCACGCCTTCCTGCCGCCCGCGCTGCTGAGCATCCTGCCCCTGGAGCAGCCGCTGGGCCTGCGGCATCTGGTGACCGGCGGCGACGTCTGCGAACCCTTCGTCATCCAGCGCCTGGCCGACCAGTGCGCGCTGCACAACATCTACGGCCCGACCGAAACCACGGTGCTGGCCACCACCCGCCGCCTGCGCGTCGACGACAACCCGCGCAACCTCGGCCTGCCGATCGCCAACAGCCAGGTGCTGATCCTCGACGAACAGCTGCAACCGCTGCCCGACCGCACTCCCGGCGAGCTGTACCTGGCCGGGCCGGGCGTCGGCCTCGGCTACCTGAACAACCCGGCGCTAAGCGCCGAACGCTACCTGACCCTGGACCTGCCGGACGGGCGCCGACTGCGGGTCTATCGCACCGGGGACATCGGCCAGTGGACCGACAACGGCATCGAGATCTGCGGGCGACGGGACAACCAGGTGAAGATTCGCGGGTTCCGGGTCGAACCCGAGGAAATCGAGCATTGCCTGCGCGACGGCCAGCTGTTCCGCCAGGTGGCGGTGGTGATCGACGAGCAGCGGCGGATCCTCGCCTACCTGGCCCAGCCGAACGCCGCCGGCGACGCACTGCAAACCCTGCGCGAGCAGGTGCGCCAGCGCTTGCCGGACTACATGCAGCCCAGCGCCTACATCGAGCTGCCGAGCATGCCCTGCACCGCCAACGGCAAGGTCGACCGCCGCGCCCTGCTGGCCCTGCCGCGTACCCCAGGCAGCAACCACCGGCGACGCCTGCCGCAGAACACCAATGAACAGCGCCTGCTGCAACTGTGGGCCGAACTGCTGGAACTGCCGGCCGAGGACATCGGCACCGACGACAGCTTCTTCAACCTCGGCGGCCACTCGATTTTGCTGTCGCGCCTGCTGCTGGCGATTCGCGAACAGTTCGGCCGCGGCCTATCGATCAACCGCTTTATCGAGGCGCCGACCCTGAGCAACCTGGCGACCCTGGTCGACGGCGCCGCCCACGACGGCCCGGACACGTCCCTCGACCCGGTGTTCGCCGATGCCAACGCCGAACTCGACCTGCAAGTGCTGCCGGCCAGCCAACTGGGCGACGTGCGCAAGGTACTGGTCACCGGCGCCAACAGTTTCCTCGGCGTGCACATCGTCCAGGCACTGCTGGAATGGGGCGCCAGCGAGGTGGCGTGCCTGGTGCGGGAAACGCCCACGCAATCGGCCGCCGCACGTTTCACCCAGGCCCTGCGCGACAACCGCCTGGAGCATCTGGACCTGAGCCGGGTGCGGGTGCATGCCGCCGACATCAGCCAGCCACGGCTGGGGCTGGCGGCGGATGTGTATGAACGCATCGACCGCGAATACGGCGCGCTGGTGCACAACGCCGCCAACGTCAATCACGTGCTCGATTACCCGGCGCTGGCGCGCGACAACGTCGAACCGCTGTTCGAGTGCCTGCGCCTGTGCGAAGGACGCAGCAAGAAGGTCTTCAACTTCGTCTCGACCCTGTCCGCCTCCAGCAACATCGACGCCCAGGGCCGGGTGCTCGAACAGCCGCCCGCGGCCACCCCGCCGATCTACATCCGCAACGGCTACAACCTGTCCAAGTGGGTCGGCGAGCGGATCCTGCAACGGGCCCGCGAACAGGGGGTGTGGGTCAATCTCTATCGCCCGGGCAACATCAGTTTCAACAGCCAGACCGGGGTCTGCCAGCCCCACCGCAACCGCCTGATGCTGATGCTCAAGGGCTCGCTGCAACTGGGCCAGGTGCCGCAGCTGGCGATGAACTTCGACCTGATGCCGGTGGACTTCCTCGCCCGCTTCATCGCCTTCCACGCCAGCCGTTATCAGCCGGCCCACGCGGTGTTCAACCTGCACAACCCGCAGCCTTTGAGCTGGGAGGCCTATGTCGCCTCGTTCCGCGAGGCCGGGCGCGAGTTCCGCATGGTCAGCGTCGCCGACTGGCAGCGCCAGCTGGGCCGGGTCGACCGCGACAACGCGCTGTTCGGCGTCCTCGGCTTCTACCTCAACGGCTTCGAGGAAGACATCGGCGACATCTCGCTGATCGGCCACGCCAACGCCGAGGCCGGGGTGCGGCGCATGGGCGCCGACTACCCGCCCAAGGACCCGGCGCTGCTGCGCAAGGGCTGCCAGTACCTGAAAGACATCCGTTTTATCTGAACCCACCCACGCTGGAGAACACCATGAAAAACCTGCAACCCGACACCCTGATCAAGAACCCGAACGCCTGCCAGGCCCTGTCCACCGTGGACATCGGTGCCGATGCCCGAAGCGTCTGGAATATCGTCGGCAACTTCGCCGGCTTCCCGGCCTTCATTCCCGAGCTGTCGCACATCGAAATGACCGGCGAGGGCGTGCGCTCGGTGCGCAAGAAGTTCTTCCACGACGGCAACATCGTGATCGAGCAACTCAACTCTCGGGACGACCAGGCGCGGTACATGACCTGGAGCCTGATCTACGACACCCTGGGCATTGGCAATCTGTGGGCGGCCATGAGCGTCGAGGCCTTGCCCGGCGAACGGGCGCGCGCCACCTGGCGCATCGTCGCCGACCCGGCCGAAGGCGGTGCCGAGGTGGCGGCCTTCCAGGGGTTCCTGCAGGGGTTTGCCGATGAGGCGATGGGCAATGTGCAAAGGATGTTCGAGTAACACTGGAAATACCCCTGTAGCCGCTGCCGTAGGCTGCGATCGACGCCGAAGGCGGCGCAAGGGCTTGAGATCGCTGAAGGCCTTCGGCCTTTTCGCAGCCTGCGGCAGCGGCTACAGGGGTTCGCAGACCGGTAGATAGGGAGGCGGTCCGAAGTACGGCAAGGGGTGCCGCTGGGCTGGTCGGACAGGTAAAAAAAACGCGATGAGCCATACCGGCCTCATCGCGTTTTTCAGGGCAGTGCGGGTCAGATCTTGAAGCTGTCCACCAGTTGCTTCAGGCGGTTGGCCTGCAGCGACAGGGCGTCGCAATCCTTCAGGGTTTCGTTGAGGTTGGCCACACCCTGCTGGTTCAGCAGGTTGATCTGGCTGATGTCGACGTTGAGGGTTTCCACCACGGCGGTCTGCTCTTCGGTGGCGGCCGCCACCGACTGGTTCATGCCGTCGATCTCGGTGATGCGCTGGGTCACGCTGACCAGCCGCGCACCGGCCTGGTTGGCCACTTCGACGCTCTCTTCGCTGGACGCCTGGCTGGCATTCATGGTCGATACCGCTTCGCGGGAGCCGATCTGCAGCGAGGTGATCATCTTGTGGATCTCCTCGGCCGACTCCTGGGTACGATGGGCCAGGTTGCGGACCTCGTCGGCCACCACCGCGAAACCGCGACCGGCTTCACCGGCGCGCGCCGCTTCGATGGCCGCGTTGAGCGCCAGCAGGTTGGTCTGCTGGGAGATGCCTTTGATCACATCGAGGATGTGGCCGATGTTGTCGGTGCTGGCGTTCAGGGTCTCGATCTGGGTGCAGGACAGGCTGATCTTCTGCGACAGCTCGGTCATGGCCAGGATGGTTTGTTCCACCACCTGGCGACCATCGTCGGCCTGCTCGCTGGCGCCGCTGGCGTGCTGCGAGGCATCGGCGGCGTTGCGGGCGATTTCCTGGGTGGCGGCGCCCAGCTGGTTGATCGCCGCGGCCACGCTGTTGGTGCGCGCGCTTTGCTCGTCGGAACCGATGATCGAGGCGTTGGACGAGGCCATCACGCGCTGGGACAGGTCGTGCACCTGGCGGGTGGCCGAGGACACTTCGGAAATCGATGCGTGGATACGTTCCACGAACTGGTTGAACGAGCCACCCAGTACGCCGAATTCGTCCTTGCTCTCCACCACCAGGCGGCGGGTCAGGTCGCCCTCGCCCTGGGCAATGTCCTGCATCGCGCGGCCCATGGTGGTCAGCGGACGCATCAGCACCTGGATCAGCAGGCTCAGCAGCACGGCAATCGCGGCCACGGCGATGAACATCGCCAGCAGCGCCGAGGTGCGGAACTTGCTCAGCGGTGCGAACGCCTTGTCACGGTCGATGGACAGGCCGATGTACCACTCGGCATTCGGCAGGCCGGTCACCGGGGTGAACGACAGAATGCGTTCCTGGCCGTTGAGCAGCACTTCCTGGGTGCCTTTCTGGATACGCACGTTGGCGCCCGGGTAGACATCCTTGAGGTTCTTCATCACTTGGTCCTTGTCCGGGCTGACGATCACCTGCCCGTCCGCGCTGACCAGGAAGGCATGGCCCAGGCCGCCGAAGTCCACCGAGTTGATGATCTTCACCAGGGTTTCCAGGCTCAGGTCGCCCCCCACCACGCCCAGCAACTGGCCGTCCTTTTTCACCGGCATGGCGATGGTCACCACCAGCCCGCCAACGGCCGCCATGTAGGGCGGGGTCAGCATGGTCTTGTCGGCCGCCACGGCCTGCTTGTACCAGGGACGCTGACGCGGGTCGTAGCCGTCCGGCATCTTCGCGTCAGGCCGTTGGGTGAACACACCGTTGGCCTGGCCCACGTAGGTGAACTGGAAGTTCGTGGTGAACGCCGGCTGGTCCACCAGCCCCGGGAAGTCGGCGTTGGCGCCTTGGTGGGCGACGTTCTGCGAGAGGTTCTCGAGCACCAGGATGCGTCCGCTCATCCAGTTCTGGACGCTGCTGGAAGTGAGGTCACCCGCCTGCTCGATGGACGATTCGAGGTTCTGGCGAATGGTGTTTCGCTGCAGATAGTCGTTGTACAAAGTGAACAACGCGAATGCCAGAACCACTACACCGGAGGCGGCCAAAAGGATTTTATGGCTGAACTTGAGATTCATGTCATGGGACTTCTTATGCCGAAAGTGGGGATGCGTACGGGATGCAACTTTCCATGTAACAACGCAGGCGGCGTTCTACGACCGCTCTACTTTGGTGCACGCATGGGTCTCACTGTCTGTCGGCACGAGACGGATAAATCTTAGCGATTTGTCAGAAATGTACCTGTTATCTGCAAAAAACCGCTGAACGGCAGGCTAGAGCGGTCGCGTCGGACTTTTCTGTAGCCGGGTCGCCCTGCGGCTGTTGCAAAATCCCAAACCCTTGATGACAATGCGACTAATTATCATTTGTGACACCCAGGCAGTCGCATCCATGTCATCACCTGAGTTCGCGGTACAGGCGCTTTACAGCCATCACCATGGCTGGCTCAACACATGGTTGCGCAGCCGGCTGGGCAACGCAGCCGATGCCGCCGACCTGGCGCAGGACACCTTCGTGCGCCTGTTGCAGCGCACCGAACGCCTGGAACTCAAGGCCCCGCGCGCCTTCCTGCGGACCATCGCCCGCGGCCTGGTGATCGACCACTGGCGCCGCGAGGAAATCGAACGCGCCTACCTGGAAACCATCGCCCATCTGCCGCAAGCCCAAGCCCCCAGCGAGGAAGCCCGCGCCCTGGTGCTAGAGCTGCTGGAAAGCATCGCGCGCATGCTCGAAGGCCTGAAGCCGAAAGTACGCAAGGCGTTCCTGCTGGCCCAGTGCGAGGGCCTGACCCACAAGCAGATCGCCGAACAGATGGGGCTGTCCCTGCGTTCGGTGGAGCGTTACGTGGCCGACGCGCTGTTCCACTGCTACCTGCTGCGCTATGAGGCATGAGCGCTGTGGATAACCCTTCGATCAATCTGCGCCGGCCCGTGGACCCCAGGCACCTGGTGGTCAAGCAGGCCATCAACTGGATGCTGCGCCTGCGCAACAATGCCGGTAACCCCCGGCTGCTGCAGCAATGCGATACCTGGCGCGCGGCCCATCACGAGCACGAGCTGGCCTGGCAACGGGTGCAATCGCTGCAGCAGGAACTGCACAGCAACCTGCGGGCGGTGCCCGGTGCCCAGGTGGCCTTCGATACCCTGGAAAACAGCGCCCAGCGCCTCGGCCGACGCCAGGCCCTGAAGCTGCTCGGCGGCGTCATGCTGGTGGGCTGCGCTGCGTGGCTGGGCAAGGAGCAACTGGCCTGGCAGCAATGGAACGCCGACTTCGCCACCGTCACCGGCGAACGCCGCGGCTTCCAGTTGCCGGACGGCTCGCGCCTGGAACTCAACACCGACAGCGCCGCCGACATGGACTTCAATGCCCGGCAGCGGCTGATCCGACTCAGCCGTGGGGAAATCATGCTGACCTGTGGGCCAGACCCGCAGGCGAGCCCTTCCAGGCCGCTGCTGGTACGGACCCGCCATGGTCTGTTCGAAGGCTTCGATGCCAGTTTCGTGGTGCGCATGGAGGGCGACTGCACGCGCCTGAGCGTCACCGCCGGCAGCGTCGCCATTCATTCGCCGCACACCGCCGATGGCGCCTCGGCCCGGGTACAGGCCGGGCAAAGCTATCGGGTCAGTGCGTCCCAGGCGCTGCCGGTGCCGCCGCTGGACATGGACGTGGGCGCCTGGGCCGATGGCCTGATCGTCACCCGCAATATGCGGCTGGCGGACTTCATCCACGAAGTCGGACGTTATCGCCACGGTTACCTGGGCTGTGCCGACGAGATCGGCGACCTGCGCCTGTCCGGCGTGTTCCGCCTGGAGGACACCGACAAACTGCTGGCGATCCTCCCGCAAACCCTGCCCGTGCGCCTGCGTTATCGCACCCGTTGGTGGGTCACCCTGGAACGTCTGGCCTGAGGCGCTGCAATTCGTTGAAGTTTTTTTGGCGGCTTTTTCCCGTGAGTCCGGCTTAGACAGTAAGCACTTCCATCTGCCTTCAGCGACTCAACGGAACCCTTCCATGATTGTGCACTTCCACCACTCTTCTTCTGGCCTGCGCCATGCCGTGCGCGTGGCCCTGCTTTCCTCGGCGCTGGGCGTCGCCGCCTTGCCTTGCCTGGCACAGGCGGCCGAGTCTGGCGCGGCCAGCCTCAGCCACAGCTACAACATCCCCGGCGGCGCCCTGAGCGACGTACTCAACCGCTTCGCCCGCGAGGCCGGCATCACCCTGTCGATGACCCCGGCGCAGCTCCAGGGGCGCCAGTCCGTCGGACTGAAGGGCGAGTACTCCACCGACCAGGCCCTGGGCCAACTGCTCAATGGCTCCGGCCTGGAAGCGCTGAGCCAGGACGGCAGCAGCTACGTGCTGCGGGCCTTGCCCGAAACCGGTGCCCTGGCGTTGCCGACCACCGACATCAAGGGTTTCGCCCTGGGCAATGCCTTGGGCAGCATGGAAGGCTACAACGCCACCCATAGCCAGATCGCCACCAAGACCAGTACCGCGCTGCTGGAAACCTCGCAAAGCGTCTCCGTGGTGACCCGCGAACAAATGGACGACCAGGGTTCGCAAACCGTGTCCCAGGCCATGCGCTACACCCCCGGCGTGCTGACCAACCCCTACGGCGCGACCCACAGGTACGACTACGTGGCCATGCGCGGCTTCAACGACGGCTCGGTGGACAACATCTACCTCGACGGCCTCAAGTCCATGGGCGACAGCGGCACCTACAGCACCATGCAGGTCGATCCGTACTTCCTGGAGCGAGTGGACATCCTCAAGGGGCCTTCGTCGGTGCTTTACGGCCGCAGCTCCCCGGGCGGCCTGGTGGCACTGACCAGCAAGAAGCCGCTGTTCGAGCCCTACCATCAGATCCAGGCCACGGTCGGCACCCAGGGCCAGCGCGGCATGGGCTTCGACTTCAGCGGCCCGGTGGACGATGACAAGCGCATCGCCTATCGCCTGACCGGGCTGGCGGACCGCTCCGACACCCAGTTCGACCACAACAAGGAAAAACGCTACGCCCTGGCACCGACCCTGAGCATCGACTTCACCGATGACACCTCGCTGACCCTGCAGGCATACCTGCAACACGATCCTGATGGCGGCTACCACAGCGGCATGCCGGCCGACGGTGCGTTGCACCCGCGCAATGGCCAGCGGATTTCCGAGAACTTCTTCGAAGGCGAACCGGGCATCGATCGTTACAAGCGCGATCAGCAGTCGTTCGGCTATCAGTTCGAACATCGCTTCAACGATGTCTTCACCGCGCGGCAGAACTTCCGCTACCTGGACTCCAAGGTGAAGCTGGACCAGGTCTACGGCTACGGCTGGACCACACCGACCAGCAACGAGCTGAACCGCTACTACACCGGCGGCGACGAGAAGCTGCATGCGTTCATCGTCGACAACATGCTGCAGGCCGAATTTCTCACCGGCGCGACCAAGCACACGGTGCTGATGGGCGTGGATTACCAGCGGCGCAAGACGGTGGTGGACTGGACCAGCGGCTCCGTGGCGCCGATCAATGCGTTCGATCCGGTCTATGGCAACTCGGCCATCAGTTACTACGACCCGGTCAGCTATCTGCGTCGCCTCGAGCAGACCGGCGTCTACCTGCAAGACCTGATCGAGATGGACAAGTGGCGCTTCTCCCTGGGCCTGCGCCAGGACTGGGTAGAGACCTCGGACGAGAACCGCCTGGCCGAAGCCTCGCGCCCGGTGGGCACCGAGATCAATGACAAGCGCACCAAGCTGACCGGCCGCGCAGGGGCGCTGTACCTGTTCGATAACGGGTTGGCGCCTTACATCAGCTATTCCGAATCCTTCAACCCCAACTCCTACGCGGACAGCGCCGGCAACCCGCTGGCGCCTACCGATGGCACCCAATGGGAACTGGGCCTGAAGTACCAGCCACCGGGCACGGATGACCTGTACACCGCGTCGCTGTTCCGCATCGACCAGGAAAACCTGGCCACCAAGCTGCCCCAGGAAAACTTCTATCGCGCGGTCGGCGCCGTACGCTCCCAGGGCCTGGAACTGGAAGCGCACCTGCAATTGAACGACAACCTCAAGCTGCTCGGCAGCTACACCTTCACCGATATCGAGTACTCGAAGTCGATGATCAGCACCTTGAGCACGGCCACCGACATCATCGAGAACAAGGGCAACTCACCGACCCAGGCGCCGCGGCACATGGCTTCGCTCTGGGCCGACTACAAGTTCGACAGCGGCTCGCTCGACGGCTTGCGCCTGGGCGGCGGCGTGCGCTATGTCGGCTACAGCTGGGCGGATGCGGAGAACACCATGAAGGTGCCGTCCTACACCCTGTTCGATGCCTCCGTCGGCTATGACCTGGGCAAGGTCGGCCTGAAGGGCGTGGATGTCCGGCTCAATGCCAACAACCTGACCAACGAATCCTACATCGCCTCCTGTGCCAGCCTGAGCTTCTGCTACATGGGCGAGGAGCGGAACGTCGCGGCCACGGTCAGCTACCAGTTCTGATCATTTGTCGTTCCCCCGAAGCCAGCGCACGCGCTGGCTTTGTCGTCTCTACGGGAAAATTCCATGCGCGCAATTCTGGTTCTACTGCATCGTTATATCGGCCTGGCCACCGCGGTGTTTCTGCTGCTGGCAGGGCTGACCGGCAGCCTGCTGGCCTTCAATCACGAGCTGGACGAGTGGCTCAATCCGGGGTTCTACGAGGCCCCTGCCGAGGGTCAGGCGTTGCCGCCTGGAAGCCTGGTCGACCGGGTGCAGACACAGCATCCGCGCCTGCAGGTCTGGTACATGGAGTACCCCAATGAGCCCGGGCATACCGCACTGCTCGCGGCGGTTCCCCGTAACGATCCGGCCACGGGCAAACCCTTCGACGACCCCAACCAGGTGTTCTATCTGGACCCGGTCAGTGGCGAGCAGACCGGCAAACGGTTCTGGGGTGCCTGCTGTTTTCAGCGGGAGAATCTCATCCCCTTCATTCTCGAATTCCACTACAACCTGACGCTGCCGGGTAACTGGGGGCTGGTGTTGATGGGGCTGGTGGCGATCTTCTGGGTCATCGATTGCTTCATCGCCTTGTTCCTCACCCTGCCCCGTGGCCGGCCGTTCTGGAAGAAGTGGTCGACCGCCTGGAAGATCAAGGGCGGGCACGCCTATCGTCTCAACATGGATCTGCATCGCGCGGGCGGGTTATGGCTGTGGTTACTGCTGCTGCCGATAGCGATCAGCAGCGTGGCGATGAACCTGCCGAGCCAGGTGTTCAAGCCGGTGGTTTCCCTACTCTCACCGATCGAGCCGAGCGTCTATGAAGCTCGTGGGCGCATGCCCAGCGATCAGTTGGGGGTTACCCGGCTCACCTATCAGCAGGCTTATGAACGCGCCCGGGAAGAAGGCAAACGGCTGGGCCTGACAGCAGCGATCGGCGAGCTGTATTACAGCTTCGAATACAACTTCTATGGCGCCGGTTTCGGTCAGCACGATACCGAGGCCCATGGTAAGTCGTGGTTGTTCTTTCATGGCACCGATGGGCACCTGTTGGGACAGGAGATCGCCGGGCAAGGCACCCTGGGCGAACGTTTTTATCGGCTGCAACTGCCGATCCATGGTGGCCGGATCATTGGCTTTACCGGGCAGGTACTTATTGCGGTGTTGGGGTTGGTGATTGCGGTGTTGTCCGTCACCGGGATCTACATCTGGTGGCGTAAATGGCTGGCCCGCAGAAGCAGCAAGATGCGTCAGCGGTGAGGTGAGGTGAGGTGAGGTGAGGGATAGAGCGGAGGTGCTTCGCTCTGTTCTGATGTTCTGAAGCAGAGTTGGGCGCTGTCAGGGGGCTCCCTGCTGGGTGACCTGGAGCCTGGCTCATATGTAAGCCCAGAGGCTTTCAGACGTACAAAAACAAAACCCCTGTCTGCGTCAGCAGACAGGGGTTTCGGAATTCAATCTTGACGATGACCTACTCTCACATGGGGAAACCCCACACTACCATCGGCGATGCATCGTTTCACTGCTGAGTTCGGGATGGGATCAGGTGGTTCCA